>Ga0302320_10006340_pt1 | contig 26267 bp, 21 predicted proteins | sample Bog_T0_3_FD_202130 | JGI IMG/M metagenome (GOLD analysis project Ga0302320, IMG submission 202130) | Peat permafrost microbial communities from Stordalen Mire near Abisko, Sweden - Bog_T0_3 | ecosystem: Environmental > Terrestrial > Soil > Wetlands > Peat | place: Sweden: Abisko, Stordalen Mire... | reverse complement strand
TACAAGCAACAACAGAGAGAGGGCCAGACCTCCACCGGCTGAGTCGCCCGCCAAAGCTAATCTCGAAAACCCATTTGCTGCGAGTCCACGATAGACTGCGCTCGCATCGTTCACTGCGCTGGGAAATCGCCGGAAAAATCAGACAGATGTCCGTCGTAACAGCTGCCATGATGAGCTTCTTGCGTCCCATGGCGCGCACTGCGCCGCTGAAATTCAAATCAGCCCATGCGTTGACTATACCCGTGCGCTTGATGCGGTTAACGTAAGCATGTGGCAATGCATCTTGCAGAGCGGGGGCAGTCGGGCCTTGAAGGTGATCTTCCTGGCTGGTCGTGAGGACTACAGGCATGTCGTATGCCTTTGCCGCCTTCGCCAGCATAACTGCGTTGCGCAGGGAGTCATCGGCAGACATCGAGTGGACAAAGTGTAGGGTTCCTACTTGATGGTCGATCAAAACGAGTGCGCTGTTTTCAGGTGTGAATTGATCCTTCATCTTGTACTCTCCTCTGGTTTGTTCGGACATGGTTTACTTCTCTCCTTTAGTGATTTGACAAGCGCGGAGTGCCGACCAATTTCCGACTACTGCATTCAACGGCAAGAGCGTGGTACGGTCGGTGGCGATCGTTTTCCGATCTACAAATAAGTAGCATCTTGCCTGCTCGGTGCCTCTCCGTTGAAATGCAAAACGGATTTGCGTTCACGCAACACCTAATAAACAGACTTGTGAGCCAACATCCGCACCTCTGCACCGCGTATGAACGGCTCATCACCTTCTTCTCCTGTAGATCGCTGGATGGTTCGTCGTTGGGGATGGCTGCGGCCGCAGGTTACTGCTTCCACGTTGCCGCAGTTTGAGTCGCGAAATCTTCATAACTGCGCGGCGCATGACCGAGGAGCTTCGTAAGGCGCACGACTTCCGTTTCGGTCGACCCGAACCCGCGGTCGAAGTAGCCCTGGAACATCATGCGAAGATCGTAGGCGCTCCAACTCGGCATCCTGGAGCGCATGCCCTGCTCCCATTGATCGAAGTTGTGCCCGGTGTACTTGATCTCCTTGTCCAGCAACTTGCTCCACAGAGCAGCGTTGCCGGAACCGCTAATCATCGTAGGCGCGACAATGTCGTAGGTCTGGCCATCGTGGCCATCTTCGGTGAGGGAGATCGCAGCGGCTTCGGCGATGTCGCGAACATCCGCCGCCGCGATTCCCGCAGTGCCGATCGGCATCGGGTAGACCCCAGCACCTAAAAGTGCGTCCTTCAAGGTGGCGTCGTTTTGAATGTAGTAGCCAGGCCGCAGAATGGTGTACGGAATGCCGAACTCGCGTAGCGTGCCCTCGACGGCCAACTTGGAGGCAAAGTGCGGCACATCGCGAAATTGGTCAACCTTGAAGACCGACAGATAGGTCACGTGCTTCAATCCCACCCGCCTTGCGATGCCGTATGCGATCAAGGCTTGGGTTAATTCATCGGTAACGACGGCATTCAGCAGGAACAGCTTATCGACTCCCTGCATTGCCTGTTCCACAGAGACCGGATCGAGCAGATCGCCGATGGCAACTTCCACTCCCGCCGACAGCTTGCCTGCTTCCGGCTGTTTGCGAGCCAACACCCGCACTTCTGTGCCACGCTTGAGCAGCTCCATGACCACCGCGCCGCCCACATTGCCTGTTCCGCCTGTTACCAGAATTCTCATTTCGTCTCCTTCGCCTTTTTGTCTTGCGTTCGAAACTACCCTGCAGTTCCGCAAAGCTTATGTTCACTACAAGAGACTCTCCTAACGGTGTAGACGAATCACCTATTTGCGCAATACTGTGTTGCGCCTTCGCAAAACCGAAGTAGAATGGGCAAGGCGAGATGGCTGGCATTCCGCATGCATAGGAGATCCCGTGGAGATACCCGATCTCAATGATGTTCGTACTTTTGTTGCTATCGGCCAGGAAGGCACGCTGACGGCTGCTGCCAGAGGACTCAACCTTCCCACATCGACGGTTAGCCGCGCATTGACCCGTCTTGAAAAACACCTGGACGTTCTACTCGTACAGCGAAGTCCGCGTGGGCTTGTCATGACTGACTTCGGCAAAGAGTATTTGCAGATCTGCAGGCGAGCGCTGCGAACCCTGCGCGACGGAAGCGAGCTGTTGGAGAGCCATCGCGAACGGCCAAGCGGCCTCATCAAGATTGCTTGTCCCATCACCATGGCGCGCCTCATCTTTGCGCCATTGCTAAAAGAGTTCCTGGGGCGGTACCCAGACTTGCGCGTCGAAATCGAACCATACGCCTCGGGATTTGACCAGGAGCCGCGGGAAGATGTGGATGTGTTCTTCAAAGTGCGAGCACTCCGGGATTCCATACGCCGGGTTCGCCCATATCCGGGAACGAAGCGAGGACTCTTCGCGAGCCCGGATTACATTGCGGCCTGCGGCAACCCGGTCACTCCCGATGAACTCGCAGCGCACACCTGCATAGGCTCGGGAACCTGGAAGTTGAGCCGGGGTCCGAAGCTCGCGGTTCCGAATATAGTCTTCAAAATAGTTGTCAGCGACCCTGGTGTTCATCTGGATCTCGCCCTCAGTGGACTCGGCATCGTTGTCCTGCCGCTCTACATGGCCAAACGCCCCGACACGCGCAATAGGCTGATGCCTATATTGCCGCACTGGAACCCGGAGCCGATTACGCTCTGCGCACTCTTCTCAGGCCCGGCGCGGCTGACACCCAAAGTTCAGGTTCTCCTAGATTTCCTGGGAGAATACATCGGAACCGATCGCGACCCGCGGCTTCATAGTGTGCCAGCCAAGGGATTGTTTACGTACCCGAAGCTGGAGGCAACCTCCGGGCCTTAGTGATGCAGATTTGCGCGGTACGGACGTTCGCTCCGGAAGTGATTCCGAGGTTAAGCAATTCACTTAAGTTCTCGGGTGCGTATGCTGCCGAAGAATGCCTGAAGGTCAGAGGCAAGTAGTTCCGGTTCCTCAGCCGCCGCGAAGTGGCCGCCCTTTGGCATGGTTGTCCATCGAGTGACGTTGTACCCTCGTTCAACCCAACTCCGGGGAGGCATCATAATCTCCTTCGGAAAGCATGTGATTGCACACGGCGTCGGAACATAGTCGGTCGATGAAAAATGAAGAGGACTTCGGCGTCCCTCGCGATACATGCAGAATGAGGAAGAAATCGTCTGTGTCATCCAGTAAAGAGTGACATTTGCCAGAAGAGCATCTCTCGAAAAGCTGCTGTAGATATCCCCTCCACAATCGGACCACTCCCGAAACTTCTCAAGGATCCAAGCCGCCAGGCCAACGGGGGAGTCATTCAACGCATAGGCAGGAGTCTGCGGCCTTGTGCCCTGCAGGTGTGCGTAGGCACCGTTTTCGTCATACCATCTGGACGCCTCGACTTGGAACTGTCGTTCTGCGGCGGTGATCTCAGTTCCCGGAGCCAGATAAGGTTTGTAGGAGCCTGGGATGTAGTTAAGGTGGACTCCGATGAGATGCTCACTGTGGCGTAAGCCCAAAGCGGTGCTGACGCCGGCGCCAAGGTCCCCGCCCTGCGCGGCGAAGCGATCATAGCCCAGTGCTCGCATCAACTCTACCCAAATTTCGGCCACGCGGAATGAGTTCACGCCTTCGATCTGAGGACGATCGGAGAAGCCGAAACCAGGCAACGAGGGGACGATTAAATCGAATAAGGTGTTGGCGGCTAAGCCATGTTCCGCCGGATTCGTGAGAAGCGGAATCATCTCCAGCATTTCGAGAAACGACCCGGGCCACCCGTGCGTCATGATCAACGGAATCGCAGCAGGTCCTCTCCCTTTGACATGCAGGAAATGGATCTTTCCTTGACCTGATTGGAAGCGATAATGGGGAAATCGGGAAAGCCGATCGATCTGCTTTTGCCAATCAAAGTCTTCGCTCCAATACCGGCAGAGATCCTTCAGAAATTGAAGCTCGTTGCCCCAAGCCGACTCCCGAATCTCATCGGGCCAGCGCGTTCGTTTGATACGGGAACGCAAGTCTTCCCACTGATCGGACGAAAACGTAGGGGTAAATGGTTCAATCGAAGTCATGATCTCCCTCTAAACTCGCCAAGTTTTCTACATCTACCTCCAAGATTAGACGACGGCTTAACGATCTATATCAAGAGAGACTCTCGGTCGTGCAAAGGCCCAGAAATCAGCCGAAGGTTTCCGTCCTCTGCGCCCGCATAATGGACGGCGCACCTACCAGGAACCAAACGGCGATCAGCGAGTCAAAGATCATGCAGCCAAGGGAGGATGTTCGCATATACGGCCAGATGGGATGGCCTATGAGTTGATGGGGCAGGTCCCAGGCCGCGTGCATCAGCCATGCAACTCCAATGGCTCGGTACGATCGTAGGCCGAGGTACACCACCGGTGTTGCCAGTGCTGGATAGATCAATTCCCAAACGCCAAATGCTCCGCCGATATAAGCGCCCACCGCGCCTGCTGCGAAGATGGCATTAAAGCTGCGCCGAGCGGGATGAGGGACAAAGGACATAATGGCAACGAAAAGCCCTGCTCCGAGAGCCGGTCCGATGAAGTCCATGGGAGCAAAGGGTGATACAGTTGGCATGAATTCCTCCTTGGATAATCGTAGGCATTCAGCCATAATCAGACGAGTGGCCAGAATGACAATATTCGCAGGATTCAAGCCAAACGGGCGGGGACAGAGCAAACATCGTATTGCCGTACTCGCATACGACGGGGTGGTACTCGGCGATCTAGCAACACCTCTCGAGATATTCGGACGGGTGCGCGATGCCGAAGGGCAAGTTTGCTACGACGTACGCGTCTGCGGAGCGGCCAAAGAGGTGCAATCGGAGCATGTGTGCCTCAAGGTTCCGTGGGGCCTCTCTTGGGTAGCGCGCGCCGACACGCTGATCGCCCCTGGCATCGACGATTTGCAGCGGCCGACTCCACCTGCGATTCTCCGCGCCCTTAACAGTGCTTCGAAAAGAGGCGCCCGCATCGCGTCCATCTGCACGGGAGCTTTCGTGTTGGCACGCGCCAGCTTGTTGGACGGTTTGCGTGCGACCACACACTGGATGGCGGCCGCAGAACTGGCACGGCGTCATCGGCAAATCATTGTGGATGCCGATGTGCTTTATGTTGACAACGGCCGGGTACTCACATCTGCCGGAGCCTCTGCGGGGATGGACCTATGCTTGTACATCGTTCGGCGCGATCACGGCGCGTCGGTTGCGGCGAGAGTTGCCAAAGCCGCCGTGATGCCGCTGGAGCGCTTCGGCGGCCAGGCGCAGTTCATCGAGCACAAAGCACCTGAGTGCGGCGACTCCATGGGACCGCTGCTGCATTGGATGGAACGCAACCTCACCCTGAATCCTTCGCTCTCCATCATCGCGCGTCACGCGCGTATGAGCACACGGACTCTTTCAAGGCGTTTCCGTGAGCAGGCAGGAATGACTCCTGCCCAATGGATGAGCAAAGCCAAGGTCCGCCGCGCACAACACCTATTGGAAACAACTCATTTTTCGATCGAGCGGATCGCGACCGAGGCGGGATTTGGGTCTGCTTCCGTTCTCCGAGAACATTTCAGAAGCGTAGTCGGTATTTCGCCCGCTGCATATCGGCGATCATTTGGGGCATCTCGATAGCCTGTATGAGCTATCCAAGGTTTTCTGCGCTCGACTGAGGCAAAATCGCCTTACCACTCAGGGTACCCTACATAGTGCTGTGGAACTAATCAACCAGAGATCAGGTCCTCGTTTCCACTCGTGGGCTACCTGCCCTCTCTTTCATGCCTGGGCGTTTTTATTCTGTCGCGCAGCGCCCAATGTGCCAACTGGCGAACCTGCTCAACCCGTTCAAGAACCTGTTTGCGTTTCCCTTCGTCTATCGACACCCGGAAGGATTGCCGGCCGTCCGGGGTCTTAATGAACGCTACCATCAGGTTGCCGCCAACGTTTGCCTTTGGCTCTGGTTCTTGAGACGTTTTCAGGATCTGGAGCATTTGTCGGGAGTGGGCGGCCGGCTGGAGGCAGGAAAGAAGCAAGTGTACGTCGGCTTCATTGGTGAAGAGCATCTCGCTCGTTCCCTCATTCTGCAATCTGGTTTCAAGGGCATGAAGACGAGCGGCCTTGATTTGGAGTGGATTCGCGACAAGTTGGTGCTGGCGGAGGGCGTCCCGCATCGCCGGGTCGGTAAATTCAACGAAGATGCCATTCTGGACGGAGGCTCTGACCACCTGCCGCTTCCAATCGTCGCTTCCTGTGCAGGCGATGCGCGATCCGTATTTCTGGACGGCCATCTCCAGGCCAAAGATTATTGCGGCCTCGTTCTGATTGAGCACGGTCACGCGCCGCCCGTGGTCGATGACGGACAGCTTCCCATTCACCGCGTACGAGACATCCCCAGTGGTCCGGTTAATCGTCCATATCCGGGCTGTGGCAATCTGTCCTGCGAGGTCCTCCGCCCTCTGTTGAGCAGCGAGCCGTTGTTCGATGAACTCGGTCCAATCCCCCTTCTCTTCATCCGTTGCGGGGCCAAGATGAAGCGCACTGGCCTCAAGCGTGGTTTCCAGGCGCCGCTGGTTTCGTTGATCCGCATAGCGCCATCCACGCAATTGCGACGCCGCCCGCGCATCGCCCTCGGCGGCGCGTTCGGCAACCCATGTGCGCAAGTTCTTCGGAAACTTCGCCTGGCGCGTCTTCTGCGTGGACAACTTGAGCGTTCGCAGCTCAATTACAGATGCGGCAACAGCCTCCGACAGCAAAATCTTCTTGGTGGGCCACGGTTGCGCCAACGCGCGGATTTCCTTTTTGCGTTGCTTCAGGCGGGCGAGGGTTTGTTGCCGGTCCTCTCTGCCCTTCGCAGTAATGCCTTTGCAGACTGCCCTTTGCTGATTTCGGTATTGATTGTACTCGGCCATGAGAGCGTTTCTGTCCCGGAGTCGTTGCTCTCTTCGTTCGTCCCGTAACGTCTGATTACGAACCGGAGTACGTCCAGTATCTATCGGGGGAGACTGAAGTGATGTCGAGGGTTCTCTCCACGGGCCAAGGAGCTGTTCGGCCATCTTACGATTCTCTTTACCGGCAAAGTTATGACGGAAAACATCGGACGCTTTGACACGGATGTTGTGATCGATGGCGAGGATCGTGTAGCCGCCCGCTTCCCCTTTCTCCATGCGCAGATGATATTTCGCAAGAAGAGTATGCAGGGTATCCCACGAGGCATTCTGGCGCGTTAGCAGCGTTTGTACACGCGGAGCAACTTCTCGACGCACATAGGTCTGGAAGGACTCCTCATCTTGATAATGCTCGTATCGGGCGGCTGCGCCGTTCGCCTGGTCTTGAATCGATCTGGACTCATTGCGCTCGGATCGGGATATTCGCACAGCCTTTTGAGTGGCCTCGTCCCAGCGGGTCGGGCCGGTTGTGTGGGACCAACCATATTTTGCTTCGAGCGAGCGTACTGCCGCGTCAAGAGTAATCCAGTTCCGATAAGGTGTGTGGGCTTTGTACGTTTCGGGATGGACCTTATTCAGCATAATGTGAATATGGAAATGCTTCTTGTCGTCGTGGGCGACAACAACGTATTGGTGATCTTTGTAGCCAAGTTTCTCCAGGGTGTATTCCGCAGCATCAATCCATTGTGCGCGGGTTGGCCGTTCGCCTGGCGGCCACGCCAGTTCGTAATGGCACACTGCATCGTCGCAACGTAGGTTAAGGGATTCGACGGCTTTCATCTCCGTTGCCGCTGTGTCGATACCGACAAGGTTGTTCGACAATACGGCTTCGCCTCGAAGCAGGGTATTTCCGGTCTCCGGGTCAACCTCTTTGGTGAGGTAGTTCAGCAGTCGCTTAAAACTGCTTCTCGACTTCTGCTTGCTCGGTTGGACCTTGGCGATCATGTACACTCCCCACGTTGACCTATTTGGCGATCATTCCGATTCATCCTCCTTCTTGATTACGGCTCGCAAAGTCGTGGTGATCCCTGCAAGAACTGAGTTCAGTTCATTGCGAAGCGCTGCTTCGTATGGGTGACCTTTGATCTGCATGAGCAGATGTTTCTGAAGGCCGCACAAACTGCTTAATCGGGCAATCGCCTTGTCGCTCACGTGCGATTGAATTCGCTTATTGAGCGAGCATCTTCGGACGTACTCGCTCAACGTCAGTCCGGCTTTGTCGGCCTGTATCAACAGGGTGTACTTCTCTTCGTCTGTGATGCGCACCTGAATTCTTGTCGTTGTGCCCTTTGCTCGTTTGGGTCTTGGCATTGCGTTTGGTCCTTTCTGCGGGGTCTCGGGGCGCAGCCCTGAGCGAGATGCGCAACCAATTCTCCGAGTAGCCGAAGGCGGATTGGAGAAGTGGTGGTGGGACGCGCGAAACCCCGCAGGGGTTTTGTGAGTACCAGCGCCTACCTCGCCGTGCCTCTTAGCAGTTTCGACCTTACAATAATACATGTTTGCTGTCAAAGCTGTGCTATCGTGTACACATCCCGTTGGTAAGGACGGAGATGGGGAGACGCTATGGAAAAGGAGCGACGTAAAGCCCAGATGCTTACCGCAGAACAATTCGAGGTCTTTCGCACTCGCCTGGATGAGAGAGGGAATGTACCTCCGCCGCAACCCGAAACATTCATGATGGGTGAGATCGTTCGGGGCGTATACCCTCAGTTGAAAAAGTTGCGGGAGAACGGCTACACGCTGAAGATGTTGGTCCGTATTTTTGGAGAGAATGGCGTTGTAATCACCACCAACGCGCTTTCGACCTACCTGACCAAACTGGCGCAAACAAGAGAAGACGCGCAACCAAGGGCGACTCGTAAGGTAAGCCCTGCGGTGTCGTCGATTGTTGAGGGAAGGCGTGGACAATTCCAGATGAAACCGGACGTAACGCTGTAAGAAAGGAGAGATGTATGGCAAGGGTGTTCTTCGTAACAGGCAGCAAAGGCGGGGTTGGGAAGTCTGTGGGGGCGATTGCGCTTCTCGACTACTTTGAGATAAGGAATCGAAAGGTCTCGTTGGTGGAGACCGATACAGCGAACCCAGATGTTGGCAAAGCCTACCAGAAGGATGTGAAGTCGTTCTCGCTTGTAAACCTGGATGAGAACGAAGGATGGCTTGATCTTTTGGACATAGTGGATGCGAGCAAGGACGATGAAGTTGTTGTCAATACCGCCGCACGAAACAACGAAGGAGTCAATCGTTACGGCTCGATGTTCGATGAAAAGCTGAATGAGTTCGATTGGCCTTTCATCTCATTGTTCCTCATCAATCAGCAGCGAGATAGTTGCGAGATGCTGACCGAATACATGAGCGTGGTGAAACACGGCACAATTCATGTTGTTCGTAATCGGTTCTTCGGTTTGGCTCCGTCGCTCTTCGAGTTGTACGACACTTCGGCACTGCGGCAGTCGATAGAGGCAAGGCAAGGATTGTCGTTGTACCTTCCGCAATTGGCTACGCGCGTCACCAATCTTGTACAAAGCAGCCGACTGACACTCGAAAAGGCGCGGGAATCTGCAACGCTTGGTAGCCGCGCAGAGATTGAGCGGTGGCGTCGTGAATGTGCCCAGAACATCTTCGATAAGGTCTGTGGCGATGATCGCGACAAGTGACGATCTGTACAGCGTGTTTCTTGCGGACCTGTCGGAGGAAGAGCGTAACCGCGTCAGGTCTTACGCGGACAACTTCGGCATCGAACCGACCGATGCCGTATGGGCTTTGATGATCGTGCTTGGCCGGTACAGCGACTTGTACGAGGCAGTTCCGGGAAAGATCAACGTAACCGTGCAGGGCATCCTGGAGAAAATTCAGTCGGTCGCCGCGGCAGAAGCTGAGTCTTCCAGGGATCGCTTGCAGGCGTCCTTGACAGACGCCGTTGTCGGCGCGGCAGAGTCCGTGGCGGCAAGAAAGGGCCGCCGCGAACTGGTGAAGTGGAGTGCCATTGCGTCCACGGCTGGAGTGTTTGTATTCGCCGTCATGTTTGTTCTTGGGTATTGGCTCGGGTTCGATCACGGCCGTGCTCGCGGCTTCAATGCCGGTGTCGAGGGGCATCTTGCGGCGTCATGGGCGCTCTCCACGGATGGTTTGCGGGCATACGAGCTTTGGAAAGCCGGCGATCTGGAGCATTTGACCGCCTGCGACCGGCCCGGCTGGAAATTGGAATCCGAGGTCTGTTACCCCAAGGCTGATGAAGGGAAGCTGTATGGTTGGCGCGTTCGGTGAGATCCGGCGTCAATTGAGTGCAACTCAAAACATGAAAGGCGAACGCGAGAATCTGCAAACGCACATCGTATTGCCGTCTTGTGCATGACCATTCCAGAGCAGGCTGTGTACCCAGAGGAGATCCATCATGATGGAAGAGAACATCAAAGACATGCGGATAGGCCCTGAGCCTTTCGTTGATGCCAATGCGGCTGGAACATATCTGAAACTCCATCCGGTTACTGTCCAGCGGTTTGCTCGCAACGGCAGTCTTCCTGCACATCCCATTCGGAAAGGAAGCAGGAAGCATTGGCGATTCCTGCTGTCTGAACTGGGCGACTGGCTCAAGGGCAGGACCGGAGAATAATCAGGCTCAGGTGAGGCTAAATCGGCCCACAGAATCGTGATGCTTATCAATAACCTGCATCTGAAAAGGCATCTTTCCATGAGCGATTTTTCGATGTACAGTTTGAATACCGATGCATTCTGCGCCCTCAGCGGAAGGAGGATTTCATGAGGAAGGCGCGGAAACAGAATGGCTCTCTTTATATGGATGTGAACGGGAGCAAAACCCCGGTCTGGATGTTCAGTTGGCAGCATGTTCTTCCAACCGGGCGTCGTGTCCGTCGAAAGAGACAAGTAGGCACCCTTGACCAGTACAAGACAGAGGCCGCAGCGGAACGGGCGGTGCGAAGTTGGCGGCTGGCCATCAACTCCACTCAGGCACACGCATTCTCTGGAATCACTATGAAGGATCTGATCGAACACTTTCGGCTCAAAGAACTGGCTGGCAAAGGCGAGGATCGACGCGCCTGGTCTACCCGTCACCGCTACGAAAGCTACCTCACAAGGTGGATTGAGCCGAGGTGGGGCAAAGAGGAATTGGCAGCCATCAAAACGCCGATAGTTGAAGAATGGCTGGAACAGCTCATGCCGCTCGAACGGAAGCACCACAAGTTAACGAGCGGAAAAGCGGCTAAGAGAGACTCCAAACCTCTTGCTCCGGCTACCAAGTCCAAGATCCGCAATCTGATGAGTGTGCTCTTCAATCACGCTATCCGGTGGGAATTCACGGACAGGAATCCGATCAGAGGGTTGACTCGCGGTTCCGGCGTTCGTCAGAGTTCGAAGCGGGAGAAGGTTCCTGACATCCTGGAAGTCGCCGAGATGCAGGGCATTATCGCTGAGGTTCAGTTGAGGGAGCGCGTGCTGCTTTTCTTGGACATGACGACCGGACTGCGTCGCGGCGAACTGGCTGGCCTCAAATGGCAGGACATTGATTTTGAAAATATGCAAATCGATGTCAACAGGTCGGTCGTGAGCCAGGTCGTGGGCCGGTGCAAGACGGAAGCATCTCAGAAGCCGGTGCCAATGGACGGTTGCACTGCACAACTCCTTCAGAGTTGGTTGCAGGCGACGCCGTACCGGAATTCGGAGGACTGGGTTTTTGCTTCAAACAGCAGTCGGGCAGGAGAGAAGCGCGGGAAACAACCGTTATGGTTGCAGACCATCATGCGCTATCACATCCAGCCGGTGGTCGAGCGGCTTGGCATCACCAAGCGGGTCTCTTGGCACACCTTCCGGCGCACCTTCGCAACTCTCCTCAAAGCCAACGGCGAGGACATCAAAGTTGTGCAGGAGCTGTTGCGGCATGGTTCCTCACGCGTGACTCTGGACATCTACGCACAGGCGCAGATGCCCGCAAAAAGGGCGGCACAGCAGAAGGTCGTCGAGATGGTACGGGCCACACCCCTTCCATTGGCGGTCTAAAAGGGCGCTTAAGTGCTCCCCAAAATGCTCCGCGGCTGAAACAGGGAAAAATCGCTAAGTTATTGATTTAATTTGGCGTCCCCGACGGGATTTGAACCCGTGTTATCGCCGTGAAAGTGGTCATCCGTCTCGTAAGTTATTGAAACCAGACGGCATGGATAGCGCCCAAAGACCCTTTCAGGCATGGTTAGAGCGGGTATCGGACTGTTAATGGACCATGATTTGCGAAGCGCTCTGGAGCCAAAACAATGGAACCAGAACTTCGAACTATTCTCGAATATTCTCCTCAAAAGCCTCCGCGCTCCAAACTGGAGCCCCACCGCGAACTGATCCGCGAGCTGCGCCGCAAAGGGCGCACGTATCGCGAAGTTGCCCGCCTCTTCCACGAGCGGCTGGGACTGCATGTCGCACTCAGCACCCTCCACTCCTTCGTGAAGGTCCGCGCGAAGCATCGCAAGCGAACGCAATTTGAGCTGCCGCCAACGAGCCTGCCCGTGACGGAGTCGCCGGCACTCGACCGCGTCGCTGCACTCAAGGCAAAGCCCGCCGTGCGGGAGGCCAAGCGCGCTCGCTTCGTCTTCCGTGAGAACGAACCACTGACCCTGACAACCAATGGAGGTGAGCAATGACGGCCAATGCGAAGCGTGTAGTTTTCACGATGGGCGGTAAAGGCGGCGTCGGCAAAACAGGCGTGATGGTCGCCCTGGCCGAGTGGTTTGAGGCAAATGAGATTCCAGTCACCTTGCTCGACCTAGACACAGAGAACAAAGCGCGTGGCTCCTTGCAACATTTCTTCAATGGGAGAGTCACCAAAGTCAACATTCACACGCCTGCGGGCCTCGATGCCTTCGTCGATCATCTCGATGGCGGCACGCCCATTATTCTTGCCGACATGGGAGCCGGTGCCGGACAAGTTGCGGCCGACTGGTTCGAGTCGATGTACGATGATGTCGCTGCAACCGGCGTCTGCTTTACGGCAGTTGGCGTGGTGACGCCGGACCCGGCCAGCGTCGAGAGCGTCCTTGCCTGGGCAAGCCGCCTTCAGGAACGGGTCGAGTACGTTATTGTCGAGAACGCAACCAGCGCCTTGGCGGACTTCACCTACTGGAAGTCTACGGAGCAGGCAAATCGCTTCCGCGAAGCCTTCTCGCCGGAGATCTTGCAGATGGAGTTCCGGCTGGCCGAACTCGAAAATCCTGTTCGCCAGCATGGTATCCAACTCGGGCAGGTCGCAGATCGCAAGGCCGATGTCGATGAACTGAAAAGGGCGTCGCTCGTCATGCGCGCGCAGAGCTACCGGCGGCGGCTCTTCTCTGAATTCGACCGGGCAAGGCAGGTATTCTTGCCATGAACACGGAACCGGAAACATCCAATGCTGTTGTCGCGGTGGAAGAGCCGACTCTGTTCGACTCTCTCGCCCGGCTTGTCCCGGAAGAGATGCAGGCCGCGTATTATCGCGTTCTCGCGCATACTCGCAAACTCAGCCCTGATGACGAGATGCTGCGCATTCTCGAAGCGATGGGCATCCTGGCGCTGCTTACCCGCCAAACACCGATGGAAATTGCCGAGGAGCGCGAGCGCTTTCAGGAGATGCTCGATCTTCATCAGCAGTATTCAGACGATGCGCAACAAAAAATGCTCGGCTATGTCTACAAGCTGGAGTCGCGGATTGCTCGGCTCCCCGAGAAGATCGAAGCCGGGCTTGATGCACAGAAGATAGCAAGATTGCTGAGTGAAAGTCTACGCCAGAATTTCCTCGAATCTGGCCTGCCCGCCGCTGCTAGATGCCTGCAAGGAACCAGCGCAGAGATGACGCGCGCCCAGAAGGAACTCTCTGCCGCGCTCGGCATTCTGAGTGATTCAAAGGGCGGAGTCGTCGCTCAGGTCGAGTCTGCGAACAACCGGCTGACGCAGTCTCTGGAGAAGCGGGAGAATGCTCTTGATGCGCTCTTGCATCAACTGAACACATGGTTGCTGTGTTTCTGGATTCCGCTGATTTCCACTGCAGCTCTGGTGATCGGGCTGGTTGCTGGCATGAGGATAGAAGGCTGCATGGATTCGGTTCCCGCAGCGGCTGCAACGCCGACACCTTCCGTGATACGAACTGTTCCAAATCTTGAACCGCAAGAAGGCGGCGGCCCGGTTGGCAGTTCAAAGCAGCTACGACACAGCCAAAACAAATAGCTGCACTGAGCATGAGCGATAGAGAGGGTTTCTATCGCTCATGGCTGGTTGGTAAATCCGGCATTTTATCCGGCATTACTTGTCGTTTTAACTCGCATAACGTCATTTGTTTGTTTATACTTGAATCCGGCAATAGGACCGGCAATGAATCTACCCCTTACCAACCCGAGCTGGATGGAACCGCTGCTGCCGCCCGAAGAAGGGCAGAAACGGCTTGAAGATGCCGCGTTCGATTTGGTCTCTCGCGCCAGTTCTCTGGCAGGGCAGACCAATCCCATTGTCACCGCGTCCATCGGAACGCTGGTTCGCTCGATGAACTGCTACTACTCGAATCTGATTGAGGGCCACGACACGCATCCGCGCGACATCGACAAGGCACTCCGCAAAAACTATTCCGCCGAACCAGCACGGCGCGCTTTGCAGCTTGAGGCGGTCGCGCATATCGAGGTTCAGCAGGCCATCGATGAGGGCCGCGATGATCCCGCTTTTCCGGCGTCGCTTCCGTACGTTCTGTGGCTGCACCGGGAGTTCTGTCGCCGCCTGCCGGACGAATTGCTCTGGGTGGAAGATCTGGAGTCGAAAAAGCGCGTCCGGGTTCGACCGGGTGAACTGCGGGATGGTGAAGTAGTCGTCGGCCTACATCTGCCTCCGGAGGTTGCTGCGTTGCCACGATTTCTGGAGCGATTCGAGCAGGCGTATGCTCCTGCCCATCTCTCCAAGATGCGCCAAGTAATTTCTGTGGCCGCCGCCCATCATCGCTTTGTCTGGATTCACCCCTTCTATGATGGCAATGGCCGCGTGGTGCGGCTGATGTCTCATGCCATGCTGAAGCGGCTGGGCGTGGGCAGTAGTCTATGGTCAGTGGCGCGAGGGCTGGCCCGCAATGTGGGCCGCTATAAAGCTCTGCTGATGGCGGCGGATGGGCCGCGTCGCAATGACCTGGACGGGCGCGGCAATCTCTCCCTGGAAGCACTGGTCGAGTTCTGCGAGTTCTTTCTTCGCACCTGCGTGGATCAGGTTGAATATATGCGCTCGATTCTGGAACCGTCAGAACTGCTGCGCAGGATGGAGATTTTCACGGAAGAAGAAGTTCGCGCCGGACGCTTGCCCAAGGGCAGCTTTCCGCTCCTACGTGAGGCTCTTCTGGCCGGAGAGTTTGAGCGCGGACAGGCACCATCCATCACCGGCTACAAGGAGCGCATGGCTCGCATGGTTCTTGCGCAGCTTCTCGAATCCAGCTTGCTCGTCTCGGCTGGCCCCAGAGCGCCTGTGCGCCTGGGCTTTCCGATCAGCGTTGTGGAGCGTTGGTTCCCGGCGCTCTACCCTGCAAATACCCGCTGAGATGCGCGGTAACGCCAGAATTGAGCGATAAAATCTGATTGTATCGCTCATAAACTATGGATATAATGATCGATAGAGAGGATCACTATCGCTCATGAGCTGGAACTGGCAAACCCCGGATTGGCCGAATTTCAAGTGGGACCGTTCCCGCATGGCCGCTGCCGAGGAGCAGTTTCTCGTTGGTGCGGGCGTTGTCATTGGCACGGCCAAGCACCTGGGCGAAGATGAGCGCAATCAACTTCTCGTGGAAGTGATGAGCGGTGAGGCATTGACGACCTCTGAGATGGAAGGCGAAATCCTCAATCGGGCCAGTGTGCAATCCTCTATCCAGCGTCAGCTTGGACTGGCTGCCGATAAGCGGCGCGCCACGCCAGCCGAACAGGGGATTGCAGAAATGATGGTCGATCTTTTTCGATCATCTGCTGAGCCTCTTTCAAACGAGATGCTGTATCGCTGGCACCGGATGGTGGCCTCCGGCAGAAGAGACCTGATCGACATCGGCAGATACCGCACCGGCAAGGAGCCGATGCAGGTTATTTCCGGCAGGATTGGCGCTCAGAAAGTGCATTTTGAAGCTCCTCCATCGAAGCGGGTTCCGTCAGAGATGAAGCGGTTCATAGCGTGGTTCAATCAAACTGTGCCGCAGGGCGCGCTACCCCTGCCCGCCATTACAAAGGCGGGCATTGCCCATCTGTATTTCGAGTCCATCCATCCGTTTGAAGATGGCAATGGCCGGATCGGCCGCGCCCTTGCCGAGAAGGCGATGGCGCAAAGCTTCGGCCAACCCCTGCTCGTCGCTTTGGCTACAACGATTCTTGCTCACCAGAAAAGCTATTACGAGGCACTCGAAAAGGCGAACAAGCAGATGGATGTGTCGGCCTGGCTCACGTGGTTTGCCGACATTGCCTTGGAAGCGCAGCGCCGGACCATCACGCAAGTGGAGTTCCTGATTGCCAAGACAAAGTTGCTGGACCGCCTGCGCGGCCACATCAATGACAGGCAGCAGAAGGCGCTTCTGCGAATCTTCCGGGAAGGCCCGGAAGGGTTCAAGGGCGGAATGAGCGCGGGCAACTACAGCACGATCACTGGCGCGTCTCCCGCAACCACTACCCGCGATTTGGCGGACCTCACAGAAAAGGGCGCGCTTGTCCGCACGGGTGAGCGCAAGCACGCTCGCTATGCGCTGAATCTGGCCAGAGGCTGAAACGCCAAGGCAGTATGGGCGGCAAGCCAGTTGAAGATCAGCGACCAGCTTCCCCACCTTCGCATCCCCTGAGAGCCATTCACCTATGTCGTTATTCGTGAATTAGTTAGCGTGCATTGCGCGATTGCTATACTACCCGACTTGTGTATTATCTACATTATGTTATAATCTTTTTGCAACACCCTTGTGGAGGGGAATGATGAATAATGCGATGCGAAAAGAGGATCGTCGTGCGGCAGAGAGCTATTCTCCAGTCGCTGGCAATGGGACGCGGAACTATCTGCACGAGGCTATTCCGGGCGAAGACAGATTAACCGTGCGGGGCGTTCCGGAGAAAACTCAGTCGGCCGCCGCTGCTGATGCTGAACATTCGAGATCCCGCTTGCAGGCGTTTCCGACCAACGCATTCGCCACAGAGCCACTGCTTGACTCGAACCAGGCGGCAGCGATCTTGAAAATCCATCCTAAGTCGCTCCAAAGGATGGCACGGAGAGGGGAGATTCGCGCCCTGCAGATCGGCAAGGTCTGGCGTTTCCGCGCATCCGTCCTCGACGAGTGGATTCAGCAGCAGCTCGCGGGATGATTGAAAACGCGCCTAGACGCAAAGACGTGATGCCGAATCCCAAGTACTAGGATTCAATCTCTTCCGGGTCTGATTCTCAGCCGCTTGCGGCGAGGTCGTTCATTGTTGCAACGGGAAGGCTGTCACAAGGGGTATACCGCGTCAACCTTCCCAAGGTAACGGCAATCTGCAAGAACTGAATTCCGCCCGATATTGAATCCTTTCATACAGCTCTCGTGCGCTGAATTCATCATCCGCTCGAAAGCGAAGATGGCCACAGAGCCTGCCGCTGCGCAATCCCCCTCACCGACCTCAGCAAAGTGCTCCACCAGCCGCACACTCCTTGTCGGCCGATCCAATTGCGATTGCTCACTGTCCTCCGCCAAGCCCGTTCTTGCAATCCCATAATGCAATTTCGCATATTGCTTCTCCTGAAGGTTTAGAATTATATTTCGTGGACACCGGCAACAATAGCCGTACTGAAGTTACCTCGCTCCATGTTTTGAGGCGTATATGTCCGATCCGCGTGAACTCTTGGTGGGTCTGCTGGACTACATCAAGGAACAGGCCAAAGTAGTTGACCCCAGAGGCTTTGTGCTGGGGGCTACGAGTTCGTTTCTGCGGAGACGCCGTGACGTTGCGGGACTGACCGGGGTGGAATTTGACCTTCGCATTGAAGCAGACCATGTCTGGATGCGAGTGCCGAGGTTGGTCGCAGAACCGCCTCCAAATCCCCCTGAAAGCCACAAACAATTTCTTCGTGTCAATCCGAACCCAGAAGGTCAACCGCCATCTCTCGATGAAGCTGCGCTCACACACGCATTGAACAAGGCTATTGAGGAACGGGTTGCCACCGGCTCCGAAGATGAAAGGTCGATAGCGCGTTTTGAAGAAAAGTGGTGGAACACAGCAAACAGGGTACTGGAGTCGTACACTGCTTCTTGGAAATCATGGGCTGCAATAGAGAGACTTCGGCGCAAGACGATTGCGCTGTACGGAGACCTGTTTGCTCTTATGCACCAAATGGAAGCAGAGCAGACCAGCAAGCCGCAAGAACTTGTCTGGGGTATTGGTGTTTCGTCGTGGCGACTCCACTATGAGAAAGGAATAATTCCGTTCGAGTATCCCTTTCTCACCCAGTCGATTGAAATATCGCTTGATGATGATTCGATGGCACTCGAACTCCGCCCACGAGCTACAGATACCCGCGTGGAATTTGACGCTATTGCTGCAAGCCGCGTTGATGGAGCCATTGAGGTTGAACAAGCTGCCATTGAGCAATTGAACAAGCATCAAGATCGTCCAGTAACGCCGTTTGACCCTGGGAGCTATGCGGATGTTTTGAAACTGCTTGCTGGCAACCTGGACAGCGAGGGAACCTACACTGAAGTGCTGGTAAACGACGCGCCTGTTCCAGCGCCCGGTGAACATCTGGTCGTGACAGATTCTTGGGTGTTGCTCGCTCGGCCCAGAACAGCCAACTATCTCTTCGACGATTTGAAGCGCCTCCAGGCAAAGCTGAATGATGGATGCGTGATCCCTGAAGGCCCTCTTTCTCTTGTTTCGCCGCCGTCGGATGAACCCATTGCGTTTGAAGCTGTCAGTTTTCGTGGCATCTCCAGCAGGGGACACTCAGATGGTCGTCAGGCCGCAGAAGAATTGTACTTTCCTCTTCCCTATAACGATGAGCAAGTCACCATCGTCAAGAATCTTAAGCACGGCGCGGGAGTGGCAGTACAAGGGCCTCCAGGCACGGGCAAAACGCATACAATTGCAAACATAATCTGCCACTACCTTGCGAGCGGTAAGCGCGTCCTCGTCACTTCACGAGGAGATGCTGCGTTAAGTGTATTGCAGGAGAAGATTCCTGACGAAGTTCGTGCGCTTACAGTGGCACTGCTCGCCAGCGACAGAGATGGCGTTAGGCAGTTTCAGGCATCCATCGAAACAATCCAGCATCGCGTATCTCAGCTTAATCCTGAGTTGACGCGCAACGAGATTGAGCGGAGCAAAAGCGCAATAGATCGCGCCCACGCGGAATTGGCAGGGATAGACCGTAGGGTTGATGAAATTGCGCTGCAACAACTTTCTGATATTGAAGTTGACGGCGTTCCGATGCGAGCGCAAAAGCTGGCGGAGCTAGTGGTCACAGGGCAAGAGTTGCACGGATGGTTTGACGACACAATATGCCTTTCCACCGAGAACGCGCCGCCATTTTCTGATAATGATGCTGGGCGATTGCGAGAGACTCTCCGCGCTCTTGGCTCTGACCTTGTTTACGCTCAAGCAAGTGTCCCTTCGGCAGATGTTCTTCCGACCGTCACTGAGTTGACAACTTTGCATGGGTTGCTGGTTCAGAAGGAACGGATCGAAGCCGATGTAGAGAATGTGGAACTGATTACGCTGAAGACGTTTACTCCACGCACTCTGGAATACGCAAGGAAGATGCTCGTGCTCACAGAAGAGGCGTTCAGTGACCTTTCCGACATTGAAGAATACGGCGAGAACTGGCCTCTGGAACTGCGAATAAAATGCCGCCAGTCTATATTTGCCTCGGAACGTAGTGCCCTGGAATCGCTGTTACACGGTTTGGATGATCTAATACAATCGCGCGCTGAATTTCTCAAGCGCCCGGTTAGTTTCCCTGAAGTAGGATTACAGCATTCAAGAACACTCGAAGCTGTCAATCAAGCTGCTAGTACAGGAAAGCCGTTTGGGTTTATCGCTATCGGCGCGGGCGACGCGAGGAAACATATTTCATCTGTGTTGATTGCTGGTCGCGCCCCGTCCTGCATCGAAGAGTGGATGCACGTTCAGAAGTACGTCAGCTTGCACCGCAGCGTTCAGGATTTCTGCCTTCGGTGGAATGAAGTCAAAGACCTCTTGTCCGTGCCAACTCTCGAAGGCGGGGTTGCCGGGTTGCGCCAAATTGAAATTGTTGCGACAGTTGCTCGCAAGGCCCACAGGTTAGCCACGCACTATGATGATTTGCTCGTCAAACAGGCGCGTGAAGTATTCAAGGAAGTACCACTCGAAGCTCTGACTGGGAGCCGAGAGGACTTGGAATCTATTCGCAAACATCTTGTGCAAATACTGACGCTCGACGAACTATCGCAAGCGCCAGTTCAACTGAATGCGCTTAACGAGAAAGTTGCGGGAGGTGCTGGCCCTGTTGTCGATGAACTTCATTTGTTTATGGAGACCACGCTTGGAAATCAATTGGTTTCAAGCGCAGCTATCTCCTCACGATATTCAGAGATTCTGGCAGAACTTCGCCGCATCGCAAGTCTCGGCACCTATCTTTCTTTTGTCAACGAATATGCTGAAAAGATAAAATCCGCTGGCGCTCCTAAACTTGCGTTTCGCGTTCGTACCATGCCCGTGTCTCCTTCAGGAGAAAACACAACTTTACCTACTACATGGCGTGACGCATGGAACTGGGCCAGAATTCGTACACACCTGGATCGTATTGAGGGAAGATCGGAACTCTTGTCACTTGCCACTCGCAGACGCGAACTGGAATCTGGGTTGGCAAGGTTTTACCGCGAGATGGTTGCAAATTCTGCATGGCTTGCAACCAAGAAGAACGCTACTCCGATGACACTTCAGGCGTTAGCAGGATATGCAATCGCAATTCGTAAAATTGGTCAAGGCACGGGGCCAAATGCTACAAGGTATCGGAGAAATGCGCGTCAAGCGATGTATGATGCTGCTGGAGCAGTGCCGTGCTGGATTATGAACCATCACCGAATATCGGAAGCCATGCCCGCTGATATTGGGATGTTCGACTTGGTGATTGTTGATGAGGCCAGCCAGTCTGATATTTGGGCGCTTCCGGCAATTCTCAGAGGTAAGAAGATACTGGTTGTCGGCGACGACAAGCAGGTTTCACCAACTGGCGGTTTCATTGAAGGCGTTCGCATTCAAGAAATGCTGGATCGATTTCTGAGAAATCAGCCTTATGCAACGGAAATGACCCCCGATAAGTCACTATATGATCTATCTGCCAGAGTATTTGCAGCGAATCAGATCATGCTCCGCGAACATTTTCGCTGTGTTCCGCCTATCATTGCATATTCAAATCAAACCTTCTACAAGGGGCAGATTCAGCCGCTTCGCATTCCACGCGCGTCTGAGCGCATCGAACCTCCACTTGTTGATATTTATGTCGAGGGCGGAACGAGAGACCGCCATGACCGTAACAACTATGAGGCACAAGCAATCGCTGATGAGATCAATGCGATCCTGAAAGACGAGAAACTGCGTGGCCGTACGATTGGAGTTGTTTCACTTCTGGGAACGGAGCAAGCAAAGCACATTGATTCCGTGGTTGCTCAGCGGTGCGATATGGCCGAACTGCGCAGGAGAAAGTTTTTGTGCGGTGAAGCACGGACGTTTCAAGGAAGCGAACGTCACATCATGTTTTTATCTCTTGTAGTGGACTCTGAGAACTGCCATGCCCTTTCAGGAAACATGTATGACCAAAGTTTTAATGTGGCAGCAAGTCGCGCCCAGGATAGAATGTATCTGGTTCGTTCAGTCCAATTGTCCCATCTGTCTGAAAGAGACCTGAGAACTGGCCTCCTTACACATTTTGATAATCCGCTCATTGTAGACAAAGCTGAAGCAGAGATTCTTATTGATCGTTGCGAGTCGGGCTTTGAAAAGCAAGTGTACTCGGAATTGGTATCGCGTGGATACAGGGTTACGCCGCAAGTCAAGACTGGTGCCTATCGGATCGACATGGTGGTCGAGGGGAGTGGCGATCTTAGATTAGCGATTGAATGTGATGGTGATGAATTCCACGGCCCAGATCGCTGGCAGCATGACATGAACCGTCAACGTGTGCTGGAACGCGCGGGTTGGAATTTCTGGCGCTGCTTCGCTTCTACCTGGACGCTCAGGAAAGATGAGGTGCTTGAGGAGTTAACCCAGCGCCTTTACAGCATGGGAATCGAGCCCATGGGTGCGATAGATCGTGCTACAAGGCTCGTCGAAAAGCGTGTATGGAAATATGAATCTGACGTGGCTGAGTCCCAATACCCTCAGTCTGACGATACACATGATGCTGATGCGAGCGACCGTGAAGACCGTCCTGCTCAATTGAACTTGGTAACGCCTGTGCCAGTTGTTGTATCTACGGAAGATTTTCAGCACAAAGAAGGCCGTGCGGCCATGCGCCCATTGATCGAGACAAGGACGCGACCGGACACCGGCACAACTGGCGATGCTCCAGCGGGTTCCGCCAGCGATTTGTCTTCTACAGCAAACAAGGGCAAAGCTGCTGAGTCTGAATCTCAGGTACGGACGACGCAGCCTGTGCGCTCGGCTCCAAGAATCTCACTACATGGTGGAGAGAATGGAAACGGTAAAGTCGAGACGATAAGCAAAGTGTCTGCGGAGGATTGGTTTTCACTTGCGAAATGGGCGAAGGAAAACAACCACCTAGAACCGTGGCAACGTAAATTTGCATTTACGCTTGGTATGCACATTACTCGTGGAAAAGGTGTTTCGGAGAAGCAGAGCCCATACGCCGTCAAGATTCTTGAAGAGGCCATGAGCTTGGGGTTCAACATCAGTGAATAGGCGTTCACGACCTGCTAGGATCAGTAGCGCTGATTGACCTTGAATTCTCGGTGCTTGCTTCGATTGTCAACGCGTCAACAATTGCGGCAAGCCTATTGTGTAGGCTTCGATTTGCCTAAAAGAAGTACATTGGCTTCCTATTCGACCTATGCTGACTCCCAGCGTTGCAGGGAGGGCACCTCTGGGAGTGCCATGCATGGATTCTGCCCCTAACGTGCTACGCGCTTTCTGGGCAGTTCTTTTTTCTCCATCCCCTTCACGGTTAGAATTGTTGTGGTTCATTCGCCTTCAACCTTTCGCCACTTCATGCAATGAACCCACTACACCTCCGGCGCGCCTTTCGCGCGAACTCATTTTGCAACAATCGTTTGCAGTATGGTCTTCCATGCTCATATACTAATGCTGTAAGATACGAATCGATGAGGGAACCATATGCCTGCCGCGAAGAAGGCTACACCCCGACCGAAGCGCAGAATCGTTTCTCCCGCAGAGGAGCGCACTCAACTCCGGCTCACTGTTGATTCCAAATTTACCAAGAGCCATTTCAACCAACTCTTTGCCGTGCTCAAAATCCGTCGGAAGAATGCCCTGGCTGAACACATCATCATGAGTTTCAAGAGCAAGGCCGCGCAGGCGCAGCTTGTTGCGTTCTACAACAACCAGTGGCTGAACATTCCATTTCAGAGTATTGATACCGCTTTCGTATTTCCTTTGACGTTCGAGATTGCCGATGAATTGGAAAGAGTTGGCGGGGAGATTCTCGGCGGGGTGAATCGCTCCAAGGCCTTTCGCGTGATGGTGGCCTACTATGCCTTCGTCCATAAATTGAAGAATCAAACACAGACGACTCCCGCATGACCTCTTCAGCGGATCTTCCAAGCGATGTGGCGCTGTTGCTTTCGAGCGGAATTCGTGTTCGGAATCGATAGTGTGGCGTACGCGCCGAACGACCGGCAAATCGCCGCTGCGTCGTAGATGAGCCGTCGGAAGCCCTTCCGGCGGGCTACATTGATTCTCGAACGCATTGCGAACAATCGTCGATCATCTTCGAACACAGTTCGACGTTGTCCGAATGCTGTTCGATCTTTGCTGATTACGTCACCGTCTCTAAGCCGTCAGGCTTAGGGATGGTGTCTTCCTTCAAAGCGAGCGCAGCGAGAGTGTTTTTCTGGTTGTTTCCTCAAAATGAAGCTCGCAGAATCAGGTGCCTTTGACTGCAATTGGGGGCGCGATATTAGCTTGGCCTCTGCTGCATCCTCACGTTCCGCCCGAATGCCATGAGGACTTGTAGAATGCGCTCTTCGGGTTTCTGTACCTGATTGTTCTTAAGCAGGGTGTAATGACTCCGGCTATTGCATTCGGATTTCGAACAGGGTTAGCGTGGGGTTGTGCTGACTTTGCGGGCCATGACGGGTGGTGCTGGATATGCCCAACGGCATCTGGAACACAGCGATTATTACGATGAAGGCCGTCGTGTCCAAGGTGAATGGCATGGCCAGGGCGCGGAGTTGTTGGGTCTGCATGGAGAGGTTACGCGCGAGCAATTTGAGGCAGTTCGAGAGGGGTTGCATCCAGAGACAGGGGAATTCCTCCGTCCTCGCCACAGTGCTGACCGCCTTGATGCAAATGGAAGCGAACAAAGCAAAGGCAGATCCCTGTACGACCTGACCTTTTCCGCGCCGAAGTCGATCTCGATTCAGGCGCTTGTCGGCGGGGATGAGCGGTTGATTGCGGCCCATGACAAAGCTGTCCGGGAGGCACTCGCTGAGGCAGAGAACTATGCCGCCGCGCGTGTCCGGCTGAATGGCGCGAACGATGATCGGGCGACTGCCAACTGGATTGTGGCTGCATACCGGCACGACACCAGCCGTGAACTCGACCCGCAACTGCACACCCATGCTGTCACGGCCAATTTGACCTATGACGGCGTGGAGGGCCGCTGGAAGGCATTGCAAGCGTCGAGACTATATGAGCGCCGTGCGTATCTGACGGAGGTTTACCGGAACGCTCTGGCGCGTGAAGTATATGGCCTCGGTTATGAGATTGAGCATCGCCGCGATTCCAAGGGCAGAGATCACGGCTTCGAGATTCGCGGCGTCTCGGATGAATTGCTCGAAAAGTACAGCGTACGCAGCGCGCAGCGGGACGCATCTATCGAACGATTCACCCTGGAGAATGGCCGCAAACCGACCAATAATGAAGTTGCCGTGCTCGTCCGTGAATCCCGCGCCGACAAACTGGCGGAAATCTCCACGGAGAGATTGCGGCAACAGCAGCAGGCAAGGCTGTTGCCTGAAGAACGCCGTGCGCTGAAACATCTGCACAAAGAGTCTATTGGTCGTACCGGAGTGATTCCACATGAACTCTCGCAAGCAGCGGAGTCGCTTCAACACGCGAAAGAGCATCTCTTCGAGCGCAGTTCGGTCGTACGCGAGCATGAGTTGATGACGGAGGCCCTGCGGCATGGGCGCGGAAAGATTGATCGCCGTCAACTGCGGGGTGCCCTGGAGTTGGAACAGTCGCAGGGTTCACTTATCCGGGCCGGGAACAATCTGGCCACGCGCGAACGTCTTGAACGCGAACAGCGCATGATTGCAGCGGTGGATGGCGGCATAGGGCGCTATGAACGCCTGGGCGGGAAGCGCGAATTCAGCGCTTCGGAAAGGCTACGAGAAGAACAACTGCGGGCTGTTCATCAGATACTGGGTTCGCAGGATTTCGCAGTCAATCTGCGCGGAGCCGCCGGGACCGGCAAGACGGCTACGCTCACGGAAATAGCCCGCGGTTTACGGGAAGCAGGTCGTGAGGTTTTGGCGGTTGCGCCAACGCGCGGCGCGGTCGAGGAGTTGCAGAAGGTCGGCTTTGGCGATGCGATGACAATCTCGCGATTGCTGGAGGACCCAAAGGCGCAGGCCGCGCTGCACGGCAGAGTGCTGGTTGTGGATGAAGCGGGCATGGTCTCAGGCCGTCAGATGGAAGGCTTGCTCAAGCTGGCGGAGCGCGAAGACGCGCGGATTCTGTTCTCCGGCGACACGCGGCAACTTCAGAGCGTCGAGGCATCGGACGCCCTGCGCATTTTGGAGCAAGAATCGCGAATGAAAAGCGTTTCACTGATGGCTGTGCAGCGGCAGACGCAGGCTCAATATCGGGATGCCATACAGACACTGCGGCAATCGCCAGAGCAAGGGTTTGAAAAGCTGGAGCAGCTTGGCGCGGTTCGTGAGGTTCCGTATCTGGAGCGCGCGCAGGCGGTAGCGTCTGCATATCGGACACTCACGTCGGATGCAAACCGTTCGGTTCTTGTTGTTGCCGGTACGCATGACGAGATCGGCAAGATTACCGATGCCATCCGTGAGGATATGAAGCAGCGCGGCGAACTGGATCGCGGCATTGTCGCCGAGCGTTACGTTCCACTGCAATGGACCGAGGCACAAAAGAAAG
>Ga0302320_10006339_pt1 | contig 26270 bp, 18 predicted proteins | sample Bog_T0_3_FD_202130 | JGI IMG/M metagenome (GOLD analysis project Ga0302320, IMG submission 202130) | Peat permafrost microbial communities from Stordalen Mire near Abisko, Sweden - Bog_T0_3 | ecosystem: Environmental > Terrestrial > Soil > Wetlands > Peat | place: Sweden: Abisko, Stordalen Mire... | reverse complement strand
CGTCTCCAAGCCAAGTCCCGCCGTATTGGGCGCCCGTCCCGTAGCCACAAGAATTTCCGACGCGGTCACCCGATGCTTGCGTCCGTCATACTCAAATTCCACCATTTTTTTACGACCCTGGCGGCAGGCGCAAATCAGTTTTGTGGGGGCAAAAATCTCCATTCCTTCCCGGCCGAGCGCCGATTGCAGGGCCGCCGCCGCGTCTGCGTCGCATTCGCGCAAGAGTTGGGGGCTCCGCTGCACCAGTGTCACCTTCACATCCAGTCGAAGATAAAACTGCGCCAACTCCAGAGCCACCGGCCCGCCGCCCAGAACAATCAACGATTTCGGTGGCGACTTCGCCGCCAGCGCGTCGTCGCTCGTCCAAAAGCCGGTTTCCTCCAATCCGGCGCAGGGCGGCGCCGCCGGAACCGACCCGGTGCTGATGACAAAATGCCGCGCACTAATCCGCCGCACTTTTTCTTTGCCCTCTTCGATTGCAAGCGTATGGGCATCCAGGAAACGCGGCCGCGCCCGCAAAAATAAAAACTTCCCCCTGTCCAATTGTTGACGCCGGTAACTGGCAAAATCCTCCACCATCGCCCGCTTCCGGGCCATGACGCTGGGAAAGTCGAACGAAGCCTTGGGAATGCGCAGGCCCCACGTCCCGGCATGACGCGCCAGATGCAGCACTTCCGCCGCATACAGCAGCGCTTTGCTCGGCATGCAACCGCGCAAGATGCACAACCCCCCCATTTCGTCGCCACCCTCGATCACGACCGTGCGCAAGCCCGCCTCCGCGGCCGTCCGCGCCGCCGCGTAGCCCGCGCTGCCCCCGCCGAGGACGGCCACATCAAAATCGGAAGTCTTGCGACGCGATGACATAAATCAAATTCTGGCGCGCATAATTTTCCATTATGAGCGAATTCTCATTAACGCCTGGCTGCTGCCATGTTGCGATGATCCAGACTACAATGCTTGTTTGGCAAGGCAAGCGAGGTTATCTTGCGGTCATGGAAACACGCATTTGCCCCCGCAGCCCGCGCGAGACGATGGACGGCTGGATGTATCTGCCCAGATACATTGACAAAATTCGCCTGCACCTCGCCGGCAAGCTGCACTCCGATTATACCGAGAACCTGGGAAAGGGCTTCGATGCTCTCTGGCTAAAGACGGCCGGGGTCACCCATGAAAAAATGGTCGAGGTCGTGAGGAATTCCCTGACCGATGGCGAGGTCTGCGACTGGGTCCGCCACAATGTCAAACGGACCGCCGCCGAAAAAGCCGCCCATCGCGAAGACATGTTGAACCGCCCCAAACCGGACGATGCCCAGGGCCTGGCCCGTCTGCAAATGCGCAAGGAACAAGCGGGTGTGGCCCAGCGCGACGATGTCCGTTGTTTCGTTGACGTCATTGACGCGGACGAGAACCGGTTCTCTTGAAAGACGGGACTTTCGCCATGTTGACCGGACAGGCGGAACGCTGTAGATTCCCGAGTGATGAAGACGGGAAAGAAACCTCAATATTTCACGGCTGTTATCTATCCTGACGTGGATAGCGACTGGCTGGTGGCTCACAATCCTGAGACAGGGACTACGACCCAGGGGAAAACGTTCGAAGAAGCGCTCGCCAATTTGCGGGAAGCCACCGAGCTTTATCTTTCCGAATTTCCCCGCGCGGCAAAGGGCCGTGCCATTCTCACCACGTTCGAGGTTGGATCGATGGCCGATGCCTAAACTCCCGGATGTTTCAGGGAGGGAGGCCCGGCGAGCCTTGGAGCGGCTGGGATTTGCATTTAAGCGACAAAGCGGCAGCCACGTCATCTTGCGTCGGGGCAACCGGGGCTGTCTCGTGCCGATGCATCGGGAGATCAGTCGCGGTACGCTAAGAGGCATTCTGGACCAGGCGGGCGTTAGTCTCGAAGAATTCACTGACGCACTCTGAGCGCTTCCATTTCCTCGCCGCACGGGGTAAAATCGTGTCTGTGGCAAGCAGTACAGAAATTATGGCGGAGAATCTCAACGTGGGGACGGAGCCGATCCGAAAGCTGGTGCGGCCTGAACTCCTTGCGCCGGCCGGGGACTGGGATTGCGTCAAGGCCGCTGTTGAAAACGGGGCGGACGCGATCTATTTTGGTCTCGACCGTTTCAATGCCCGGATGCGGGCGCAGAATTTCACCGCGGCCGATCTTCCCAAGTTGATGGAGTTCCTGCATCGGCGCGGGGTCAAAGGGTATGTCACTTTCAACACGCTCGTTTTCGCCAATGAAATGGCCGACGCCGAGAATTTTCTGCGCACCTTGATTGCGGCGGGCGTGGATGCCGCCATCGTCCAGGACGTTGGGATTTGCCGGCTCATCCGGCAGCTCTCATCCGATTTTCCGATCCATGCCTCAACGCAGATGACCGTTACCAGTGCGGCGGGCGTGGAGTTTGCCCGCGAACTGGGCTGCAATCTGGTCGTGCTCGCGCGGGAGTGCCCGATCAAGGAGATTGAGAAGATTTGCGACGCTTCCGGCGCGGACTTGCCGCTGGAGGTGTTCGTGCATGGCGCATTGTGCGTCGCCTATTCCGGCCAATGCCTGACCAGCGAGGCCCTCGGCGGCCGCTCCGCCAACCGGGGCGAATGCGCCCAAGCCTGCCGCATGCCTTACGATTTGATCAGTGACGGCAAACCAGTCCCCCTCGGCGACCGCCGCTACCTGCTCAGCCCGCAGGATCTCGCCGGGATCGAGGTGCTGCCGGATTTGATCCGCGCTGGTGTAACTTCGCTCAAGATCGAAGGCCGCCTCAAGTCTCCCGAATACGTCGCCAATATCACCCGTGTCTATCGGCAGGCGCTCGACCGGTTTTTCAACGAACCCGACCCCGCGCCGCATCTCGCTGGCGAAACCCGTTACGATTTGGAAATGGCTTTTTCCCGCGGCCTCCACACCGGCTGGTTCGACGGCATCAACAATCAGCGCCTTGTCCACGCCCGCTTTGGGAAGAAACGCGGGGTTTACCTGGGCGACGTGCAACGGTTGGATGGGGAACGCGTATTCATCAATTTGGAAGCGCCGCTCAAAGCCGGCGATGGAATTGTATTTGACGCCGGTCGGCCCGATGAGAAGGAGGAAGGCGGCCGGGTGTATCGTGTCGAAACCGGGCGCGATCCGCGGTCGTTGTCCGCGCTTGGCTTTGGGCGCGGTGATATTGATTTCACCCGCCTGCACATTGGAGACCGGGTCTGGAAAACGAATGATCCCGAGCTTGATCGCCGTCTCCGCCAGAGTTTTGCCGGTGAGACGCCGCATTTCCGCCGTCCGCTCTCCCTCGAAGTTCACGGCCACGCTTCCAGCTCGATGACCGTGATCGCGCGTGACGAGTTGGGTCACACCGCCCAAGCGCAATCCGCGATGGCGCTCGCCGTCGCTGAAAAGCACCCTCTCACCACCGAAAAACTCCGCGAACAACTCGGACGCCTCGGCGGCACGATTTTCCAACTCGGTGAACTGCAAAATCTCCTCGAAGGCGACGTCATTCTCCCGGCCAGCGAACTCAACCGGATGCGGCGCGACCTGGTGGCCGCAATGGAGCAACTGCGCGCCCAACCGTTGCGTTGGGACCTCCGCGAGTCACCCGTTCCTCCAGAGCCTGTCGCTTCCGCCGCCGACGCCGAGCCACAACTAATCGCACTGGTCCGCACCCTGCCCCAGCTCGAAGCCGCCCTGCACAGCGACCTGCGCACGCTCTACTGCGAATTCGAGGACCCCAAGAAATACCGAGAAGCGGTGAGCCATTTCCGCCAATCCGCAATCCGCAATCCGCAGTCCGCAATTCTGGTCGCTCCTCCCCGCATCTTCAAAACCGGCGAAGAGTGGATTCTCAAACAGGTCCGCTCCTGCGATGCCGACGGCTACCTGATTCGCAACTACGATCACCTGAAATATTTCGCCGGCTGCCGCAACGTCGGTGATTTTTCCTTGAACGTAGCCAACGGTCTTGCGGCCGACTATTTCAAAAACCATTTCAATCTGGAGCGCCTGACCGCGTCCTACGACTTGAACATCGTGCAACTGGAGGCGCTGCTGCAATCCGCGCCGCCTCGCTGGTTCGAGATTACCATCCATCAGCACATGCCGATGTTTCACATGGAGCACTGCGTCTTCTGCGCCTTCCTCACCACCGGCACCGACTACACCAACTGCGGCCGGCCGTGCGACAAGCACAGCGTGCAACTCCGCGACCGCGTTGGACTCGAACATCCGCTCAAGGCCGACGCCGGCTGCCGCAACACGGTTTTCAACGGACGCGCCCAAACCGGCGCCGAATATGTCTCGCGCCTGCTAACGCTTGGTGCGCGCCATTTCCGCATCGAGTTTGTCAACGAAAGCCCCGAGGAAGTGAAACGCACGATTGCCAGCTATCGCAGCCTGCTCCGAGGTGAAATCACCGGTGCCCAACTCTGGCGCGAGCTGAAACTCCAAAATCAACTTGGGGTTACCCGCGGGCCGATGGAGAAGCGATGAGTTGTTGGCACAAAGAATTCTCGCGCAGGATTTGCCGAACGCGTTAAGATTCGGCCGTGAAATCATTGCAAGCGAATTTGGAATTTGAATTTCTGGCGCCGCGCAAGCCCGCGGCGCGCGCTGCTGCCAAACTCGCGGCACCCTTTGCCGATCAACTGCTCGCGTTTTCCGATTTCGGCAAAAAAACCATCTTGACCGAAACGGCGATTTCCATTGCCGGCGGCCAAACGGTGCGTGTCCCGACTTATGTGAACGAATTCTGGACCGCCAAACAGCGCGCCGCCAGCCGTCTCCATGAAATTTCCTACCGCGCCTGTTTCAAGCCGCAGCTCCCGCGCTTTTTCATCGATCGCCTGACGGCGCCGGGCGACGCGGTGCATGATCCCTTCATGGGCCGCGGGACCACCTTGCTCGAAGCGGCGCTCCTCGGGCGCGTGCCCATCGGTTGCGATGTCAACCCTCTGAGTCTCACGCTCGTCCGTCCGCGCCTGCGTCCGCCGACCCTGGAACAAATCCACGCGCGCCTGGCGGAAATTGATTTCAAAGACGCCGACGAAGCGCCGGAAGATCTCCTCGTTTTCTATCACCCCGGAACACTCGCCCAAATCGCCGCGTTGAAAAAATACCTGCTCGGTCGCGGTCAGCTCGACCCGGTGGATGAATGGATCGCTCTGGTCTCACTCAATCGGCTGACCGGCCATTCCAATGGTTTCTTCTCCGTTTATACGCTGCCGCCGAACCAGGCTGTCTCAGTCAAGTCGCAACGCAAAATCAACGCTGACCGCAAACAAACTCCCCCGCGCCGCGACGTTCCCGCTCTCATCTTCCGCAAGAGCCGCATCCTCCTCAAAGACACCGACGCAACAACTCGCGCGCGGCTGCGCGCGGCGGCGGAAAAAAGTCTGCTGCTGAACCAACCGGCCCATGCCACCTCGCAAATCCCCGCGGATTCCGTGGCGCTGGTCGTGACTTCGCCGCCCTTCCTCGACATCGTGGATTACGCGGGCGACAACTGGCTGCGCTGCTGGTTTCTCGGCATTGACGCCAAGGCTGTCAAACTCACTGTGCCGAAAAAGCTGGACGAATGGCAAAGCGAAATGACCGCTGTCTTCCGCGAGTTGCGCCGGATATTGCGGCCGGGCGGCCACATCGCCTTCGAGGTCGGCGAAGTTCGTCGCGGCAAGATCAAACTGGAGGAAACGGTGGTGCGGTGCGGATTGGATGCCGGACTCCGCCCCGAATTGATCCTTATCAACGATCAGAAATTCACCAAAACCGCCAATTGCTGGGGCGTCGATAACAACAACAAGGGCACCAACACCAACCGCATCGTGCTGTTCAAAAAAATTTGAGTCGCCGCCTCGACGGCCATCCACCACCGTTCACTGGTCGTAGGACTTCCAGGCTGTCAGACGGCCATTCGGTTCAAAGGTGAGCCGCAGCCATTTTCCTGAGTTCGGATTGCTGGGATACACCTGCACCACTTCGGGTTTGCTCCAGAACGGCTCGCCGTAAAGTTGTCCGCCGGGATTGGCCTCTCCCGGCCCGGTCGGGCTGCTGTCAATGACCCGCTCCCCTTCCGAGCGAATCTGCCATTCCGCAACCTTGGAGGTGTCGCCCAATTGCACCGTTTTGTCCGGCTGGCCCAACTCCCGGACGGCTTGATCATAGGTGTAGTTTCCGACCCGGGCATTCCAGTCCACGTCCGGACGGTTCGTCGCGCAGCCCGCGAGGAGAATAATCGTCGCCACGGGCCACATTCCAATTCGCATAAATCGCATCATACAGTTCTCCTTCCACCGCAACATACCGCAACTTTTCCAGTCTGCAAATCCGCCGGTAGTGTCCTCATTCTGCCTGGAGTTCGGGGTTTAGGCGGTCCGCCCCCGCGTCAACGCGATGTTACGGCAAGGACGCCCGGCTCATGGCAGCATATTCGCCGGTATCCGCCTTGAAATCGTTTAGGATTTGCTGCGCGTCTGCTGCTTCCGGGCTTTGTGGGATTGCCGTGACGATACGTTTGAGCGCTCGAAGTATCTGAAGCTTTTCCCGTCGCCGCTCCACCAAATCCTTTCGGTCATTGATCTTCAGAATCGCAATCGATGTCCGACCGCGCAGGTTGTCTTCCAATGGGAAAGCAAACTCTTCTCGAAATGAGATAAACTCTGCCGGGTCGTTTTTTGACGGGTCAATCAGCAGCGGCTCCTCTCTCGCCAGAGGATCGGTGTGACTCCGGGCTCTCCGGGTGGCGTCGTCGAGTGGGAACAGGTTCCTCTTGGTTTGATTGCATGTTGGACAGGCAAAAAGCAGATTCTCCCATTCGTAGGCCAGCCAGTAATAGCCTGGCCGGGTGAGAGCTTCCCCGGCACTTTGCTGGGAGGCGGCCTTCGGGCGATAATGGTCGATGGTGCCGGGTGTGACATGCCTGACGTATGACTCGCAATAGCAGCACTTGCGGTGTTGCATGTCCACCAGCGCTTGCTTGACGGCCTCGTGCCCGTAAATCGCGGCGTCAAACTGGAATTCACGCTCGCCGGCCGCGTGGGCCGCGCAATGCTCTTCCTGTCTCCGGCGTCCTTCGACGGCCAGTACGGTGGGAGGTGTCGCGGGCCGCACGACCCGAATCATAACGCCTGACCCTGCAGCTTTTTTGCGGCGCGTTCAATAATCTCGACCGCCTTCGCCTGTTCCACGGATTCGCCAAACGGAAGAATGCCAATTTGCTCGTCCAGCCTTTGCAGCGCGAGCTTGTCTTCCGCGGAGAGCCTGGGTTTGGTCAAGATGGATTTCCGCTGTTCCAACAACGCCTCGGTTTTCGGATCACGCGTTCCCAAATTCTCAAACAAATCGCTCGCCACGATTTGATCCAGCCGCCAGCCGCGGACCGATTCCGCCTGATTGTCAATAATTACATGATCCCCTTCCCGGCGCAGCAGGACAATTTTTGCCTCGGTGGCGGCCTGAACAATCAGCGGGCTATGCGCCGTAACCACAAACTGGGTGTTGCGAAAAATTGCCGTGAGAGTTTGTACCAGTTCTCTCTGCCACTTTGGATGAAGGAACGCGTCAATTTGATCCACCAGCACGACCGCCGGCTCCGCCAATGGATCGGGGCTATCAGGATAGCGATCGAACATTCGGCTCGCCAGGTCAACCATCCACGCCACGACCGACTTATAGCCCGAACTGAGCGCCCGCATCATCACCCATCCGTACGGAGTGTGCGCTTCCACAAACGGTGTTTGTGTTCCACTCGGCTTTATTCTCAATTCATACACATCCGGCAAAAGCCGGACTAGGATGTCTTTGATGCGCCGGAGTCTTTCCTCCGCCTTGGGATCTTTGCTCTTTTCAGCAGCATAGTCAGCTTGGAGCAGCCATTCCTCTGCATTTAATAGCGAACAATTCTCGTCAAAAAGAGTCGCAACTGGGTCGCCTTCTCTTGCCTCCGAAAGCGCTGTAAGGCCAATGCGCCTTGCTGCGCCATATCCGTAGACAAGAAGATCTTCAAACGGTTTGTCGTGAGCCGCGTGTCCTTCTCCTCCTGCATAAAGGTCCACTGAAACAATGTCCTCAACGAACCTGGCATTTTTCCCTTCTAGCCTTGCACCATGTGCAAGGTGCGCAGAAATTGCTAAACGCGCGGTGCCGAACCTTTGAAAGCTCTTGTATTTCTCGTCGGAACTTGCCAAAAAAATCTCGGGAGCTTGAGAGTTCTGTTTTGGGTGCGGGCTTGTTCCGCGCGGAAATCCGCGCGGGACGAGGGCGGCCAGGCACTGAAGCAAAGTTGTCTTTCCCGCTCCGTTGTCCCCCAACATTATCGTCCATTGACTCGGACGTCCTTGCCCGTCCGATAGATCAAGAGTTTGCGGGGAACCGAACGAACGAACATTCTCCACCGTCAGACTGAGAAAATAACATGGCTTCTCCGCCTGCGGTTCGACAGTCAGCAAATCCGGCTGTGTTCGGACAGGTTCGTCGGACATTTCATCAACTTCGCGTTGTTGTAAAACTTCCCGTGCCCGCGCTTTCCGCAATTACTGGAAAATCGTCTGCTCGCTTTCGAGGAAGCCTTGGAGGTGGCGCAGGCGCGTCGGGTGACGCATCTTGCGCAATGCCTTGGCTTCGATCTGCCGGATGCGCTCGCGGGTGACGTTGTATTGGCGGCCGATTTCTTCGAGCGTGCGCTCGTAACCATCCACCAGGCCAAATCGCATCTCGACGATGCGACGTTCGCGCTCGGTCAATGTCGCCAGCACGTCGCTCAGGGTGTCCTTGAGCAGGCTGTAGCTGGTGACGTCCGACGGATTCGCGGCCTTCTTGTCTTCGATGAAATCTCCGACGCTGGCGTCATCGCCGTCGCCCACCGGGGCCTGCAATGAAACCGACTGCTGCGCCATCTTCAAAATCGCGCGCACGCGTTCGACCGTCAGGTTGAGTTCGTCGGCAATTTCTTCCGGTTCGGCCTCGCGTCCAAGTTCCTGCATCAGGCGCTTCTGCACGCGCATGAGGCGGTTGATGACTTCGATCATGTGGACAGGAATACGCACCGTCCGCGCCTGGTCCGCCACTGCCCGCGTGATGGCCTGGCGAATCCACCAGATGGCGTAAGTGGAGAACTTGTAGCCGCGCTGATATTCAAATTTTTCGACGCCCTTCATCAACCCCATGTTGCCTTCCTGAATCAGGTCGAGGAAGGAGAGCCCGCGGTTGGTGTGCTTCTTGGCGATGGAAATGACCAGGCGCAGGTTGGCCGCGGCCATTTCACATTTCGCGTCGTCGGCCCGGCTGGCCGCTTTCTTCATCTCGGCGTGCGCCGCGATAAAACGGTCATGCGGCAGCCGCACAAATTTTTCCAGCGCCGCCAGCTTGGCCTTTTCCCCGGCGAGCTGCGTGGTGGTGGCGCCGGATTTGCGCCGCTGCTGCAAATCGGCGATGGCCCGCAGGGTCGTCTGAATCTGGTCGGAGACATTGTCCGAAACCAGCATGATTTCCTCGGAAACTTTGGGCTTGTAGTAAAATTTCGGGAAGCAGGCCTGCAACGCCTTGTTGAGGCGGTCGTAGGCTTTTACCGCCTTCGGGGAGACGGCTTTGCCGGGAACCGGGATCAACTGTTCGAAGGCCTTGTCAAGCTGGGCATCCAAGGCGCGGGCGCGCTTGACCAAGCGGCGCAAGGCCGAAAGATGAGTCGCACGGCTTTCCACTTTCTTGTCCACAATCACGCGATCAAAACGTTCGCGGGGCGGGTCGGAAAGCAGTTTTTCCGCCAGGGCCACGTGTTCCTTGCCGGTGAAGCCGAAACCGAAAAGGATGCGGCGGGCGGCGGTTTCGCCTTCCTCAATTCGCTTGCAAATCTCAACTTCCTGCTCGCGCGTCAACAACGGCACCTTGCCCATCTGGCGAAGGTACATTTGCACGGGGTCATCCAGAATATCGAGGCGGCTTTCCTCTTCTTCTTCCACTGGCTCCGCCGGCTTCTGGCGTTCCATGTCCGGCGCTTCCACGATCTCGACCTCGAAACCGCGCAGCTTGGAATAAATCGCGTCCAGCACCTCCGGGGTGACGATCTCGTCCGGAAGGGCATCATTAATGTCGTCGTAGGTGAGGTAGCCCTGGTCTTGCGCCAACCGCAGCAGGTCTTTGATCTTCTCCACCACGATTGGTGAATCAACCGTCACCACGCCGGGTCCAAAACTCGCTGCCACCACCGGATCGACCATGGATCCTGTGGGTGCGCGGCCGCTGGTAGAATGGCCATTGGAGTCCTTGCTGTGGCCGTTGGCGGCTTTGGGCTTGCCATTCGTTTCCGGCTCGAAGCTGAAGCGGGCTTTTTTCGCCGCACCCTTCTTGCTCGTGAGTGGCTTCGCCACGCTTGGGCCTTTAACCAAATTGATACGCTTTCTCGACATAATATTCTGACACCTTACCCAGGATTTGGTTCATTGAGGAGGGCAAGAACTGCCACTCGGAAATCCTGTAAAAATCGCAGGCGTTGGTTGGACTTGGGATGTTCCCGCCAGTCGCGCGTCCTCCATCAAATTCCAATCGCCGCCGCGGCATTAGAATACATACTGGCGAGATTATGTCAAAGCCAGAAGTGCAGGAATTTGACGATTTCGTGTCGATTTTAGTAAGTTTATTACGTTAAGTTCTGCACCATAGGAACTTGCATATCTAAAAATAATTTAACGTTAACGACAATATTATTGCAAGAGTTCTGCCGATTTCCTGTCTCCGTACCCTTTCTATTGACGTTCCAAGGTATGCAATACCATGCGTAGTGCCTTCCCGGTATGGCTGGCGGGATCGGCCATCACTATTTCCGGTGATCCTGCGACGACGATTTTGCCGCCGGCGTCTCCGCTTTCCGGCCCGAGGTCTATGACCCAATCCGCCGTCTTCACCACCTCCATATTGTGCTCGATCACCAAAACTGAGTGTCCCGCGTCAACCAATCGCTGGAATACCTTGAGCAGGATTCGGATATCCTCGAAATGCAATCCCGTGGTCGGCTCATCGAAGAGGAACAAAGCCGGTTTTTCAGGGCGAATCCCGGCGGATGCGTCGTTGGCGCTGGCCAGATGGCTCACCAGCTTCAGCCGCTGGCTTTCGCCGCCGGAAAGTGTGTTAATCGGCTGGCCCAGGCGCAGGTAACCCAGTCCCACCTCTCGCAGCAGTTTCAGGCTGGCCGCAGCCCGCGCTGCCGGACGCGACTCGTCGAATCCATTCAGGAATTCCACGGCGTCGTCCACGGTTGCGTCCAGCAAATCTGCAATGCTCCAACGGCGACCGGCGGCTTCCGCCGTTGCTTCGAGGATGTGCGGTCGGTAGCGCCGCCCATTGCAATCGGGACAGCGGATGAAAACATCGCTCAAGAACTGCATTTCGATTTTCTCAAACCCGGCCCCGCGACAGCGTTCGCACTGCCCTTGCGTGGAATTGAAACTAAACGCGCTGGCCGCCAGGCCGCGCTGTCCCGCGGCTTCCGTTGCGGCGAACAATTCGCGGATGTGGTCGAACGCCCCAATATATACTGCCGGATTGGAGCGCGGCGTCCGCCCCAGCAACGATTGGTCCACCGCCACCACCCGTCCCAAGTGTTCGCAACCTTCAATTGCGGATGGCGGATGGCGGATGGCGGATTCTGAGGCGGCATCCGTCTCAAGTGTGTCGTCCTCTGCTTTCTCTCCGCCCTCTGGCTTCGGGAGGGGCGAACTCCTGCGAGCCCCCAATCTCTCCACCCCGTCTCTCCCCGCCGCTGTCAACCGCTCCTGCAACGACGGTAAAAACACATCCCGCACCAACGTGCTCTTGCCGGAGCCGCTCACACCTGTCACGCACACGAACCGGTTCAGGGGAATTTCCACCGTCAAATCACGCAAGTTATGCAACGTTGCGTGCCGCAAGATCAACGAGTGCCGGGCCGGCATCGGCCGCCGTTCCGGTATTTCGATTTGCTTTTTTCCCGACAGATAGTGTCCGGTCAACGATTTCGGCGCGCGCAGGATTTCCGGATAAGTCCCCTGGAAAACGACTTCGCCGCCGGTTGCGCCGTGTCCGGGTCCGAGTTCGATAATCTGGTCCGCCGCCCGCATGACGCTGGCCTCGTGTTCCACCACCACCACGGTATTTCCGGCATCCCGCAATTGCTGGACAATCTGCACCAGCCGCGCCGTGTCGCGCGGATGCAGGCCGACGCTCGGCTCGTCCAGGACAAACAAAGTATTGACAAGTCGCGAGCCCAGGCATCCCGTCAAATTGACCCGTTCCGTTTCGCCACCGGACAAAGTCCGCGTAACGCGATCCAAGCTCAAGTAACCCAGCCCGGATTCCACTAAAAACCCCAACCGCGACCGCACCTCCTGCAACGCCAAAACGTAAGCCCCGATCTCGGGAGGGGCGAGCTCCCGCGAGCCCCCACTTGATCTTGTATTCGGTGTCTCTTCCACTACCCGTCCATTCGTAAGTTTGCCAATCACCGCCTCCACGAACCCCAACGCCCGATCCACCGGCAGCCGGTAAAAATCCGCCAGCGTCAATTCCTGCCCCGGCGTTGCAATCCGGTAAAGCAGCGTCTCCGGTTGAAAACGCGTCCCGCCGCAAGCCGGGCACGGTTCATATTTCCGGTAGCGAGAAAGCAACACCCGCACGTGCATTTTGTAGGCTTTGGATTCCAGCCAGCGGAAATAGCCCTTCACGCCGTACCACGCGCGCGGCCATTGAAGTTCCTTGTCCTGCCCGTAACCCGGATCTCCCTCGACCACCCAGTCTTGCTGCGCCTTGGGCAAGTCCCGAAACGGCACGTCCATCGGCACCTTGCGCTTTTTGGCGAACTTCTCCATGTCCTCCTGGCACTCCGCGCCGGTTTTGGTCTGCCACGGCTTGACCGCCCCGCCGCCCAGCGTTTTCGAGCGATCCGGGATGGCCGCGTCGTAGTCAATGGCGATAATCCGACCAAAGCCGCGGCAGGCCGGGCAGGCTCCGAGCGGATGATTGAAACTGAACAAGGCCGAAGATGGTTCGCGGTACTCGATGTCGCACTCCGCGCAACGGCGTCGATTGGAAAAACGTCTTGACTCAACAATCGCGGCGTCGCGCGCCAGAATCTGAACTGTCAGCTTGCCCTTCCCAAAATGGTACGCCTGCTCGCACGCTTCGACAAACCGCCTCCGATTCGCCTCCTTCAAACTCACGCGGTCCTGAATCACCGTCAGCCGGTTCGGCGGCGCTGGCTTCAGCCGCTCCAAGGCGTCGTCGAGTGCCAGGACTTCCCCGTTCAACAACAGGCGCCGGAAACCTTGCCGCCCGATCAGCGCCAGTGATTCCTCCAGCGAAAACTTGGCGCTCAACTCCAAATCGAAGGTGATCAGCGTCTCTTTATCCGGTAATTGCCCGCACATGCTCTCCCAAATCTGCCGCGGCGGTTCCTGCGTGACCGCCTTGCCACAGTTACGGCAATGCAACTTCGCCAGATGTCCCCAAAAGATTTTCGCGTAATCCGTGACCTCGGTCATCGTCCCCACGGTCGAGCGGGTGGATTTGACGCTGTTGCGCTGCTCGATGGCGATGGCCGGCGGAATTCCTTCGATTCGCCTGGCCTGCGGCTTGTCCATGCGATCCAGAAACTGCCGCGCATAAGGCGAAAACGTTTCGATATAGCGCCGTTGCCCTTCGGCAAAAAGCGTTTCAAACGCCAGCGAACTTTTCCCCGACCCGCTCAAACCGGAAATCACCACCAGTCGCCGGAGCGGGACATCCAGGTCAATGTTCTTCAGATTATTCTGGCGCACCCCCCGCAGGCGGATGCAGCCCGGCGATTTATTCGACATGCGGAGAAAATCGTACTCTGCGCCCCCATTTCCGCAACCCGCAATCCACCCCAAATTCGGGAGGGGCGAGCTCCTGCGAGCCCCTGATCAAGGGTGCCTTGGCTTTGGGAATCCACCGCCGAAGCACGTTGGTTCCAGCACCCCCGCTGTGGCCAAAATCGTGATGAAATCAATCCACCGTACCGTCAGACCCTTCCGCCCGAAATTAGGGGCTCGCAGGAGCTCGCCCCTCCCGATTTATAGTTTCTCCGGCGTCTGCACCAGACTCGCCACTCTCGACAGCAACCGCCCCGCCGCACCACCGTCCAGGACGCGATGGTCAAAGCTCAAGGTCAAATTCGCTTCCTTCACCGGCACAAACATTTGCTTCTTCGCGTCCCAGAACGGGACTTTTCGGCCTGCGCCCAAGCCGAGCACCAGCGTTTGCTCCGGGAGAGGAATCGGCGTCGCCCACGTCAGCCCGAAGGTGCCGAAATTCGTCACCGTCGCAATGGAACCGCCGGTGGCGTCGTTGGGCAGACGACGCTCGCGTGCCAGTTCCACCAATTCGTTGTAGCGCCCAACCAGTTCGCCCAGGCGGCGCTTGTCCGCGTTCCGCAGGACCGGCACCAACACGCCCTCTTCCGCTTCCACGGCAAAACCGATGTCGATGGCCGGCGGATGCACAATTTTGTTCCCCACCAACCGCCCGGCCGGGGCGCTGTTCTCGGAAAGGGCCACGGCCAATGCGCGCAATAAATAAAGCGCGGGGCCGGCCTTGACCTCGCTGATTTTGCGGTGCGCCAGAATCGCTTCCAATGTAAAGGGCATTCCGACCGTCGCCAGCGGACGGGCCCAGCTTCGGCGCATCGCGTCCGCCACCGCCACGCGCATGCTCGAAGCGCTCGACATCTTGTTCTTTTCAAGCTGCTCCAGGAACTTCTCGAAATCCTGAATCGTTACCCGCCCCGCCGCGCCGCTGCCGGCCACTCCGGCCAGGTCCGCCGCATGCAAGCCGAGTTCCGCCATCCGCGCCTTCATGCGTGGCGACATATAAGTTGCCCCGGCGGCGTGGGCGGGCACCGGCAATCCGCGCACCGTCGGTTGCACACTCCGTTTGCGCTCGGTTCCGAAGGTCTCGGTGTCGCTCTCCGCGCCGTTGCCGGACATCGCCGCTTCTTTTTCTTCGTTGAACTCCAGTCCCAGGCGCCGCGCGTCCTCGTCCGTCACTTCCAGGTAACCAAGCACGGCGCCGACAGGATAGCTCTCGTTCAACTTCGCCAGCAAGCGATCCACCTTGCCGGTGCAAGGGGAAGCAACATTCATCGTCGCCTTGTTCGTTTCGACTTCAATGACATCCTGGTCCACGTCCACGGCATCGCCGGTCTTGATGTGAAAGGCGACGATGGTGGCTTCGGCGATGGCTTCGCCCAATTGCGGCATGATGATTGGAATTTGCGGCATGGTTAGAGAAATTTCACATTCGGAGTAAGTTTCGAGCCGCGGCGGCGATGCTCCGTACTGTAGGCCGGTGGGCCGTCCACAGGCTCGGATGAAACGGGATCGGCGTGTCCTTGGAGTTGAGCCGTTGCGGCGGCGCGTCCAGCAAATCAAATCCTTCCGTCGCGACGCGGGCGATCACTTCCGCCGTCACGCCACCCCACGGCCACGCTTCCCCGACGCACAACAGGCGGCCCGTGCGCGCGACCGACGCCATCACCGTGTCCGTGTCCAACGGCTTGATCGAGCGCAAGTCCACCACCTCAATTTCCACGCCCTCACCCTTCAATTCCTCCGCCGCCGCCAGCGAATCCTGCGTCATTGCGCTGTAAGACACGATGGTCAGATCGCGTCCCGCCCGGGCGATGCGCGCCTTGCCCACCGGCATGGCGTCCACCGGCAATTCGTCCGTTTTGCAATGGTTATACAACAGCTTGTGTTCGCAGAAGATGACCGGATCTTCTATCGCGACCGCTTCCAGCAACATGCTATAAGCGTCTTCCGCGGTTGCGGGCGTCATGACGATCAGCCCCGGAAAATGCGCATAGACGGCCTCCAAACTCTGGCTGTGAAAAGGTCCGCCCCCCGAGGTTCCGCCGGACGGCAATCGTATCGTGATCGGACACGGCACCTGCGAACGCCAGTAAAGCGTCGCCGCCTGATTGACAATCTGGGTGATGGCGGGCGTGGAAAAATCAGCGAACTGCATCTCGACGATCGGACGCATCCCTTCAATGGCCGCCCCGATGGCCGCGCCGACAATGGCGTCCTCGCTGATGGGCGAGTCCAGCACGCGCCCGGGAAATTCCCTGGCCAAATTCTTGGTCGCCTTGAACGCGCCGCCGAACGCGCCGACATCCTGGCCGTAAATGAAAACGCGCGGGTCCTCCCTGAGGGCCCGGGCTTGTGCTTCGCGAATGGCCTCCAGGTAGGTGATGCTCACATCGCCTCCGCCACCGTGTAAGACTCGAATTGCTCGGCCAAATGGGCTGAGGCCAGCGCCCGCCAATTCTCGCGGTAGGGATCCGGGGCCGGGTCGCGTTGCACTCTTGCCACTGTCTCTTCCAGCAACTGCGCCAACTCCTGCCGCAGTCGTGAAGTGGTTTCGCGGTCGGCCCAACCGCGCTGCCAAAGTTGCTCTTCGGCCACTTGCAGGCAGTCACGTCCAAGGGGCGCCGATTTCAGCCGGGGATCAACGTAATGGGCGTCGTCATGTTCGCCGTGGCCACAAAGCCGGAGCAGTTGCGCCACCACCAATTGCGGTCCTTCGCCCTGCCGCGCCAGCGCTACGGCGTGGCCTACGGTTTGCAAGCACGCCTCCAAATCAGTCCCGTCCACCTCATGCGGCGCAACGCCATAACCAACCGCCTTGTCCGCCAGGTTGGCGCAAGCAAATTCCCGCTCATTCGGGGTCGAATACGCATATTGATTGTTGGCCACTACCAGAACCAGCGGCAGCTTTTCCACCGCCGCCTGATTGATCCCTTCGTGAAAGGAACCCGTGGAAGTCGCTCCGTCCCCGACGCTTGCCACTCCGACGTGCCCGGATAGCATCTTGAAGCGCTTCGCCATCAACGTGCCGTTCACCACCGAAATCATCGCCCCAAGGTGGCTGATCATGGCCAGATGACCCTGGCGGGGATTTCCCCGATGGACGTTTCCGTCGCGGGCGCGCATCGGCCCGAGCGGCGAGCCCAAAAAAGTGCGCACGGCGTCCAGCAAGGGCTCGCCAAAGGCCAGACGCCCCGCCCCGTCGCGAATCAACGGCGCAAAAACGTCCCCTTTCTTTAGCGAAATCCCAATGGCCACACTCAGCGCCTCCTGGCCGCGCCCGAGGAACACGCCGCCCTGAATCTTGCCTGTCCGATACAGGCTCGACATCTTATCGTCCATCAGTCTGGCCAGCAGCATGTACCGAAAACCCTGCAAATACTGGTTGCGCCAGGTCGAAGCAGCGGCCACGGCATCCTGGCTTTCCAAAGTCTGCAACATGCGGCTTATGATACTCCTTCTTTCATGGCCCGCGCAATCATCTTTAATAGCTTTCCGGGATACAAAAAAGTCTCGCATGGGGCTCCCGGTTCACCCAACATCCATGCGTTCGACCGACATGAAAGCAAAAATTATTGTCACTCCCAAGAAGGCCGTCCTTGATCCGCAAGGCAAGACCGTCGCCAACGCCCTCGAACAGATGGGCTACCAAGGCATCGGCGCGGTCCACGTCGGCAAATACCTCGAAATCGAATTGCCGTCCGGCGACGCCGAAACGTGGCGCAAAAAGCTCGACGAGGCCTGCCATAGAATTTTGAGCAATCCGGTGATCGAGGATTACCGGGTGGAGATTGACTGAGATGAATTTCGCCGTCCTCCAGTTCCCGGCCTCCAATTGCGACCAGGACGCCCTGCATGTCGTCAAGAATGTCCTTGGCCAGTCGGCCCGGTTTGTCTGGCACAAGGAGAATGCGCTGGCCGGTTTTGACGCCGTGATTATTCCGGGCGGTTTCAGCTACGGCGATTACCTGCGCACCGGGGCGATTGCGCGGTTCAGCCCGATCATGCAGGCGGTGCAAACCTTTGCCGCGCAAGGCGGACCGGTCCTGGGCATCTGCAACGGATTTCAAATCTTGTGCGAAGCCGGTCTTTTGCCCGGCGCATTGATCCGCAATCGCTCGCTGCAATTTCCCTGCGAACACGTTTTCATCAAGACGGCATCGAACGACAGCCCTTTTTCCAACCGGATTCCCGAAGGCGCACTTCTGCGCATTCCCATCGCGCACGGTGAAGGATGTTATTTCGCGGACGAGTCCACGCTCGACCAACTTGAAGCCAACCACCAGGTCCTTTGGCGCTACGCCACCGCCGCGGGCGAGGTGACCAATCAATCCAATCCGAACGGGTCATTGCGCAACATCGCCGGCATCTGCAACGAAGCCCGCAACGTGGCCGGCCTCATGCCCCATCCCGAGCGCGCCAGCGAACCGTTGCTCGGCTGCTCGGATGGGCGGTTGATTTTTGAGAGCCTGGTCTCGTGGCTGCAAGCAAAGGTGGCCAAGGCAGCGTGATAACGTTGTGGACAACCAAAAATGCGAATATAGTGGTGCAGTGCGTTATGAGTTATCGTACAGTCGAAGTCGAAATTGATCACGGCAAGATTACGCTGAAGGAACCCGAAAGCCTGCCGCAAACAGGCACGGGCTTGTTGACGATTTTTCCGTCTCCCCTAAAAGGCCGGATGTCTGGTCGCGCGCGCGCTGATTTCCCTATCATACATTGCAAGCCGGGGACGCGAATTACCCCCTCACCGGAAGAATTGGATGCCAGCCTCTGGGATTAAGCTGCTTGATGCCAATGTCTGGCTAGCGCTGGCCGCGGACGGGCACTCACACCATTCCGCCGCGAAAACGTGGTTTCACGCCCAAGCGGATCAATCCTGTGCGATATGCCGTATCACCCAGTTGGCCCTGCTGCGGCATCTTACCAATTCTAAAATCATGGCCGAAAATGTCCAAACACAGGTAGAATCATGGAAAGTCTGCGACGTTTTGCTTAGTGATTCCCGCGTTGTCTTTCTCGATGAGCCAGCAAACTTGGAATTTGAATTTCGCCAATTGACCCAAGGCAAAACACCTCAACACCGAGTTTGGACTGACGCTTATTTGGCGGCATTTTCCAGAGCAGGCGGATGTACAATGGTCACTTTTGACGACGGATTCCGCCGTTTTGCCGGCCTAGACTTGCTACTTTTGGTTTCTTGAGTTTTGATTTTTCACACATGACCGAACCCGCCATTACCCCAGCACTGGTCAAACAGCACAATCTCACTCCCGAAGAGTACGAGAAAATCGTAGGCATTTTGGGCCGCGAGCCGAGTTATACCGAACTGGGCGTTTTCTCCGTCATGTGGAGCGAGCATTGCTCCTACAAGAACACCCGGCCGCTGCTGAAAACCTTCCCCACCAAGTCGCCGCGCATCCTCGTCGGCGCGGGAGAGGAAAATGCTGGTATTATTGACATTGGCGACGGACTGGCCATTGCGTTTAAAATCGAGTCGCACAACCACCCGAGCGCGGTCGAACCCTTTCAAGGCGCCGCCACCGGCCTCGGCGGGATTATCCGTGACATTTTCACGATGGGCGCGCGCCCCATCTGTGCAATTGACTCTATTCGCTTTGGCCCGATAACGGAGCCGCAATCCGCCCTGTCCTCCGTAGCTTTAGCGAAGGAGGAAATCCGGCCCGACCGAGCAAATCCGCCCTCCTTCGCCGAGGCTACGGAGGGCAGGCAATCCGCAATCCAGAACAACCGCCGCCTGTTCGCGGGCGTCGTCAGCGGCGTGGCCCATTACGGCAATTGCTTCGGCATTCCGACGATTGCCGGAGAAGTTTGTTTTGACAAATCCTACGAGGGAAATCCGCTGGTCAATGTCTTTTGTCTCGGCGTGTTGCGCCACGAGCAAATCGCCCGCGGCGCGGCCAAGGGGGCGGGCAATCCCGTCTTCTATGTTGGACCGGCCACGGGCCGCGACGGTTTGGCGGGGGCGGCTTTTGCCTCGCAGGATTTGACGGAAGCCTCCGCCGAAGGCCAGCGCGGCGCGGTCCAGGTGGGCGATCCTTTCATGGAAAAACTGGTTTGCGAAGCCTGCCTCGAACTCCTCGCCACCGACGCGGTCGCCGGGATTCAGGACATGGGCGCCGCCGGCTTGACCTGTTCCACTTGCGAAACCGCCGCGCGCGCCGGCACCGGCATCGAAATCGAACTCAGCAAGGTGCCGCAACGCGCGCCGCACATGACGCCGTACGAAATCATGCTCAGCGAGTCGCAGGAGCGCATGCTCATCATCGTCCACGCCGGCCGCGAGGACGAGGTGAAACGCATCTTCGACAAATGGGACCTGCCCTGGGCCCTGATTGGACACGTGACCGACACCGGCCGGATGGTTGTCAAGAACAACGGCTTCGTCGTCGTAGATGTCCCCGCGAAAAAACTCGCCGACGAAGCCCCGGTCTATCAACGCGAATCGCGCGAGCCGGCCTATTTGCTGGCGGTCCGCGCCTTCACTTTGGACGGAGTACCGCCGCTCCCGGACGCCGCCGCCGCGCTGGATCAATTGCTGGCCTGGCCCACCATCGCTTCCAAAAATTGGGTGTACCGCCAATACGACCACATGGTTCGCGACGGTTCGGTCGTCTGCCCCGGCTCCGATGCCGCCGTGGTGCGCATCAAGTCCGATTCGCTGCCCCGCGAAGCCACGGCCAATTCCGGTCCCGCCCTGGAAAAGTTCGTCGCCATGACGGTGGATTGCAACGCCGGCTATGTTTATCTCGATCCCTACGAAGGCGCAAAGATCGCCGTGGCCGAAGCCGCCCGCAATCTGGCCTGCTCCGGCGCGGTGCCGCTGGGCGCGACCGACAATCTCAATTTCGCCAATCCGCACAATCTGGAGCTTTTCTGGCAATTGAAGGAATCCGTGCGCGGCCTCGCCGACGCCTGCCGTTTTTTCAACGCGCCCGTCACCGGCGGCAATTGCAGCCTCTACAATCAAAGCCCCGGCGGCCCGATTGACCCAACGCCGACCGTCGCCCTGGTGGGCCTGATCGAAAAGCGCGAACACATCACCACCCAATGGTTCAAGGACGAGGGCGATATTATCCTCCTCCTGGGCGATATTGTTGACAAATCTGATCCCCTCCTCGGCCTCGGCGGTTCGGCGCTGTTGCAGGAGGTTCACGGTTTGAAGACCGGTTCGCCGCCGCGCTGCGACATGGAAAAGGAACGCGCCATGCACAACACCTTGCGCGGGTTCATCTATTCCGGCCTGGTCAAAAGCGCCCACGATTGCAGCGAAGGCGGCCTGGCGGTGGCGCTGGCCGAATCCTGTATCTCGCAGCAAATCGCCCGCGACACTCCCCGCCTGATCGGCGCGCAGGTTGATTTGACCGCCTTCGCGGATGTTCGTCTTGACGCCTTGTTCTTCGGCGAAACTCAAAGCCGCGCGGTCATTTCGGTGGCGCCCGGCGACGCCGTCAAAGTCCTCGAACGCGCCCGCATCATGCAAGTGCCTGCGGCCAAACTCGGCGTGGTCGGCGGGACGGCACTGTCCATCAAAACATCGGACACGGAATTCTCCCGGCCGGTCGCGGAACTCCACTCCCTCTGGTGGAATTCCATCGCCCAGGCGATGCGCTAAGAACCCGTAGCGGCGCTTGGAAAAGCGCCGCCATCTTATCTGCCAGCGGGACAAACGGGAACAATGGCGGCGTTCTCACGAACGCCGCTACGAGGGGTGGGGTGGGCCGCCTCGGACAATGCGGCGAAAAATCCGCCGGCCTTGGCGATCGTTTCCTCGTATTCGGCCTCGGCCACGGAATCGCTCACGATTCCGGCGCCCACGTGGAAATGAACCCGGTCCTCCCGGCAAATCGCCGTGCGAATGGTGATGCTCAACTGACTTTCGCGGTTGAAACCGAGATAGCCCAGCGCGCCCGTGTAGGGGCCGCGTGACAGGGGTTCCAGTTCGTCAATAATCTCCATGGCCCGGATCTTCGGCGCGCCGGTGACGCTGCCACCGGGAAAACACGAGGCGAAGGCGGCGAAGTGGGTTTGCCCCGGGCGCAATCGTCCGGTCACCGTGGAGACAAGATGCTGCACCTGGGAGTAGCGTTCCAGTCGCGCCAGGTCCGGCACTTGCACGGAGCCGAATTCGCAGACCCTTCCCAAGTCGTTGCGCAACAAATCCGTGATCATCACCAACTCGGCCATTTCCTTGGCGCTGGTTTGCAATTCGTAGGCGAGTTGGGCATCGCGCGTGGGGTCGGCGGATCGTGGACGGGTGCCTTTGATGGGCCGCGTCTGAACGTGCGCTCCGCTCAACCGCAGAAAAAGTTCCGGGGAGGACGAACAAATTTGAAAATCGCCGCAGTTAAGAAAAGCGGAAAAGGGCGCGGGCGAAACGTCGCCCAGGCGCAGGAAAAAATCGTGCGCCGGGCAATGCAGTGAAGCGCTCAACCGATGCGACAGGTTCACCTGGTAGATGTCGCCGGCGCGGATGTAATCCTGCGCCCGGCCCACGGCGCGGATGAATTCCTCGCGCGTCCAGTTGGAGATGATGTTTGGTGGCGCGGGCGTGTTCGGAACGTGAAGACTAGCGGGAGTTGGGTCCGGGGAGAGATGATGGCGGCGCCCTGCCGAGACGCCGCTACACATGTCAGGGGTTGTCAACAATTGCTCCCGCCAAGAGTCCATTTGCGCGCGGGCGTGGCGGGCGTCGCTGGTGCCGTCGGCGCGCAAGCCGGTGGAGACGATCCAGGTCTTGCCGAGGGAATGATCGAAGACCACCAGGCTGTCGTAAAATCCGGCGTGGCAATCCGGCAGCTCCAGGTCGTTCACGGCGCGGCGCGGCAGGCGCGGCTCGACGAAGTTTTTCAATTCGTAACCCCAAAAGCCAAAACAACCGCCAAGGGGAAAGGGCAGGTCAATTTCGTCCAGCAACTCGTAGCGCGCCATCAGCCCGTCCAAGACCTTCCACGGATCTCCGAACTGCACGTGCCGCGGGCTGTCCAGCTCGCAACGGGAGCCAAACGAGCGAAACGTCAGGAACGGGCGCGCGGCCACAAAAGAATACCGCGATTGCGACGGCTCCGGCAAAGCGCTACGCAAGACAATCAGCCCGCGCTCCGAATGCAATTGCGCCGCCAGCGTTTCCGGCGTGTGGAGGCTTTGGATTTCCTGGAGCAACGGGCGCATCTTCGGTCGCTACGGAGAATTGGTGAGCCAGAGCGCGCGGTAAAACCCGGGCGCGGGATGATTGGTCACGAGGGTGGCACCGGTGGCGCTCACTGTGTTGGTTTTGAATGGAACCCAGATTCCGCCGGTCAGGGTGTAGTTGTTCTGGATTTGGTAAGTGGTGTTGGTCGTTCCGGTGATTAGTAGACCGCGGGCGAGGTCCATGCTCAGGACCGGGTTGGTCACCGTATAGGTGGCGAAGTTGGTCAGGATAACGTTGGGCACGACGGCCACGGAACGGTTGGTGGGAAGAATCCAGCCGGGGATCGCTTTGAATTGCACATTCAGAGCATTGGTGGTGGTAATTTCCTGCAACGAGGGATTGGCCGTGGAATAGAAATTATCGGATTGGGTGGCCAGTTTCCAGGCGGCGCCGGCCTGGACGGCGGACGGCGGGCCGAGTTGCAACAGCAAATAGCCCGGATGGCTTGGGCTCGTGTTCCTGGGAATGATGGTGATCACACCGCCGCCGGAAAAGTTGGTGCCGGAATCCCCCAACGTCGCCGCGAGGGTGATCAGGCTGACCACATTGCTGTCAATCGCACGAATCGCCGACGCGAAGGGAACGGTCCCATTGTAAAGAGTCCCGAGGTACACCCCCGCGGGATAATAATAACCGTTGAACTGAACGTAAAATGGCCCGCCGCTATTGCCGGGATAACTCAACAGCCAGGTCGCAGCGTAAACCTCCTGATTGGCCACCGGATCGCTGGCCAGGCTGAGCGCATAGGGCTGAGGTCCGGTTTCATACATTTGGCCGGGAATGATATTCGTTTCCCCGAAAGCCGAGGCATCCACCGGGTAACCCACCAGCATTTTTTCCGCCGTTTCCGTCAACCACAAATTCGGCGTGGCGTCGGAAGGCAAATAGCCGCTGTAACCGCCGTTGGCCACGGGCGACAGGAAATAGAGCGCCGCGACGTCCAGGTTGCGGGATTGCGGGCTCGACTGATCGGCCACATACAAGCCGCTTTGCAGATCATTGGTCCGCTCAGCCGCGTAACCGCTCAAAACATACCAGCCTCTCGCCTCCATGGGCGCCGGTGTGAACACGCCCGCTTCTTCCTGGTAGCACCAATAAGCCTGGCTGACGTAAGCGAGTGTCTCGTCGTCGAAAATCAGATGCGCTGCTGTCAAAACTACGTTTATTTGCGCGGCTACACCGCTGCCAAAACCGACGTCTGTTTGCAATTGCCCGTTGAATCCAAACGGATAATCCGTCAAATCCGGAATCTCGGCTGGTGGCACTGGCGTCGGAAGCAGGAGTCCGGAAGGGGGCGCCGCGGCCAGCAAGTAATTGCCGGACACAAGCGCCGGCAGGCCAACCGAAACCTGCACCGCCAGATTGGCGGGCTTGGAATAACCGGCCACCGGTTCGAATTCCACGTAATAAATGTCCGGCAGGAGATTGGTCACGGTCGAGCCTGCCTCCCGCCAATTCGTTTCGCCGAGAAAACGCCAGCCATCATTAGCCGGCGAATTGGGCTGAATGTTCACGGTCAAGGTGCCGGTGCCCAAGGCGTCCGGAGCCACCGTGGCATAATATTGATTGGTGACCGAAACGCTGGCGCCACTGGGGACAGCGACGACGAAGTTGGTCGCGATGGTCAGATAGCCGGGGATATTTCGGAATTGGACCAGGTAATTGGTGGCCACCAGATTGTAAGCAGTATCGCCGCTGTTTCGCCAGGCGGCTTCCCAGGGAAACCGCCACTGGCCTGCGGCTTGGACCGGAAGGAGGGTGACCGTCAATTGGGCGGTGGCACCGGGCAGCGGGGCGGTGACCAGATTTGCGGCCGCGTAAGCCGTGAAGATGCCTTTGCGGATCTCGTTGTTGCCGCCGTCGGCAATGTAAAGATTGCCCGCGCTGTCCGCGGCGATTCCTTGAGGTCCATTGAAGAGAGCGTCGCTCCCCGAACCGTCCGCACTTCCGGTGGCGGTGGCGTTGCCGCCGACCGTGTTGACCAGCCAATTGGTCCCGACCAAGGTTATCTCTCGAATCGTATTTCCATCTTCGACAAAAAGGTTGCCGGAAGGGTCCACGGTAAGGGCCGCCAGACTTGAAAAAACGGCGTTGGTTCCAATCCCGTCCACGGGCGGCACGTCAAATGACCCGGCCACACCCGCAATCGTCGTGGCGACCCAATTCGGCCCCGATGGTGAAATCATCAGGATGGTCTCCGAACCCTGGTCGGCCACATAAATGTTGGTGTGCGCGTCCAACGCCATTCCGGACGGATAAACAAATGGGGTGCTGGCGCCCATTTGCAACGTGCTGACCGTCCACGACGATTGCGCCGCCGAATAGGTCATTTTCCGGATGGCCGCATTTCCGGCATCGAGCACATACAAGTTGCTCTGATTGTCAAAGGCGAGGGCAGACGGCGCATTAAATTCGGCATTGGTGCCGGTCCCGTCGTGAAAACCCGGGAGAATCGACGAGCCGGCAATGGTGGTAACCACACCTTGCGGACTGATGGAGCGAACGGTGTTGTCAAAGTCGCTGACATAGACATTTCCGGCCCGGTCAACCGCGATGCAAGAGGGGTCAAAGAACTGCGCGTCGGAGCCGGCGCCGTCAGCGCTTCCCACCGTTCCCAGCGCGCCGGCAATCGTGCTGACGGCGCCGCCCGGCGTGACTTTGCGGATAATCTGGTTATCCCTGTCGGTCACATAACAGTTTCCCGACCGATCCACGGCGATGGCGGAAGGCCCGAAAAAGCGGGCGGTTGGACCGGTGCCGTTAATGCTCCCGCGGCTGACGGCAGGACCGGCACCTGCGAGCGTATGGACCACGACCGCCGTTGTAATCGTGCGGACGAGCCCGTTGCCGCCTTCGGCCACATAGATATTGCCGGTGGGATCAACGGCAATGCCTGCAGGTGCGAGAAAGTGGGCATTCGTTCCGGTGCCGTCGGCGAAGCCGGACTGGCCGCCCGCATAGGTGGACGCGATCCAGTTGCCGCGAAAGGGAGTGACCATGCGGATGACGTTGTTGCGGGTATCTGCCACGAAGATATTGCTGTTCCCGTCCACAGTAATTCCCAGACTCGAGTTAAAGGCGGTGTTGGTGTTGAAGCCGTTGGTCAATCCATCCCGGACGGCATTGCCAGAAATAGTATTGACTGCCCAGTGGGTGCCGTTGAAGACCATCCTTCGGATCGCGGCCGGTCCGGTATCGAGGCTGAAAA
>Ga0302320_10006337_pt1 | contig 26277 bp, 21 predicted proteins | sample Bog_T0_3_FD_202130 | JGI IMG/M metagenome (GOLD analysis project Ga0302320, IMG submission 202130) | Peat permafrost microbial communities from Stordalen Mire near Abisko, Sweden - Bog_T0_3 | ecosystem: Environmental > Terrestrial > Soil > Wetlands > Peat | place: Sweden: Abisko, Stordalen Mire... | reverse complement strand
AGTAGCGCTAAGCACCCGCGAAGCCGTGCCAGTCCCGCCTTTGAATCCATAGCAAACCATGCCGGTGCCACCGCCGGTGTTGCCCTCGGCCACCGGGCCTGACTTGGCGCTGTCGAGCGCGGCAAACACGTCGTCCGGCTTTACATGGAATCCATTGATGTCGTTGAGCCATCCGTCCCACGTCTCGGCCACCACCGGTAAAGACCAGGGCTGTTTCAGCGCATCGTGCTTCAGGCCCCAGGCAATCATGGAGTCGCGCACCGTGCCCACGCTGTGTGTATTTGTCAGCGCTACGGGCCCTTCGAGGAAGCCCGACTCCTCGACCCAGGTTGTGCCGGTCATCTCACCGTTGCCGTTCAGGCTGAACCATCCGGCGTATACCGGATCGTTGCTCTTTGCGCCTCGCGGCATGATCACGGTAACGCCTGTGCGCACCGGGCCCTCACCGGTTTTCAAAGCGCCGTCTCCGCGAATGAGCGTGGTTGCGCCCACCGTAACGCCAGCCACGTCGGTAATTGCGTTCAACGGTCCCGGGCTTCCTTCAAAGGGCACTCCCAGATCGCGGGCGCGAACGGTCTGCGCTGAGGATTGCTGAGCAGCCAGAGTGGTTGATAGCGAAACAAGGATAACGAATGCTTTGATCGAATGCGGGCGCATACCAAAATGTACCCTAGCAGCGCTGTCTGAGAAAGTCATTTGCAAGACAAGCAAATAGGAAAGGCGCACAAAATATCCAAAATGGCTATTGTGGCTTATTCCGGTTGCCAAAATAGAAACCGATCACGGTTCCTAGTATCCCAGTCAGCGCCGGCAGGATGACTCCAAATGCTTCCTTTGCTTGTGCCCAAGTTTTATCGCCTTGAATTGTAACGGCGTCGTATAGATACACACCGAGGAAAATTACGAGGGCTAAAGAGAAGAGCAATGTTATGAAAATGCGCAGCCAGTCTTCTGGCGGCACCGGTTTCCCTGAGAACGGTCCGAGATCAAACGGACTATCGGGCATGGGCCACACCCCAGGGTTTTTCTATTATTTATTCAAAGTAAGAGCGAGTTGCTTACTACCCGTTTTAAGGATCAATTCACTGTTGCTATCGCTTTCAACTCTGGCCACAAACTCGGCAATTTCATAAGCGCGCTTCTGGGCTTCTGCCGCAGAGCTTGTTTTCAGGGTCTTTGCCAAGGCATCCCAGTCAAGTTGCACGTTCACCGGGGACTCCGGAACTATATTGTCTTGAGTCGTTGCTTCGGCCATGGTAGACCCCTCGATCAAGATATACACCCACTTGAGTCAACTCGCAAGATCGCTAGTGGGGAAGGTCGGTCTCGCCAATTCCTTCGCTCGATTATGTGCACTTGCCTGAATCCGGATTGAGACGTGGACCAGCGAGAGTGCTGCAGGCGTAACGCCGGGAAGGCGGCTCGCCTGGCCAATGGTGATGGGGCGGACGCGCTCCAGCGTCTCGCGCATCTCGCGGGAGAGGCCGCTGATGGCGCTGTATTCCATCCACTCCGGTATGGTAACTCCCTCGGCGGCTTTCAGCCTCTCGATGGATTTCTTTTGCTGTTCAAGATAGCCGGCGAATTTAATTTCGGTCTCGACGGCTCGCGCTTCGTTGCGGAAGACAGCGGGCAATCCTCTCACATTTTGATCTGGATTGAGAGCCAAGGCAGCAGACAGATCTGCAAGCAGAGGCTCTTGCACAATGGTTTCGCGCATCGCTCCCAGCACAGGCTCGATGGTGACTTCAGGACGCTTCAACAGTTGCGCCCAGGTGAGCCCAGCGGTTGCGGGGAGATCCGAAAATCCGGCTGCGGCAAGCCGCTCGATGTCGACCTTGCCGGTAGTCAGGAGCCTGCTGAGCACGGCCATGCGAGCCTGCTTCTGCTCGTATTCGGCCCAGGCTTCATCGTTGATCAGGCCGAGACGACGACCGTATGGAGTGAGCCGGCGATCAGCGTTATCGATGCGCAGATGCAGGCGGAACTCGGCGCGCGACGTGAACATTCTGTACGGTTCGTTCGTCCCTTTTGAGATCAGGTCATCGACGAGGATTCCCGTATAACCTTCCGTGCGGTCCATGGTGAAAGGCGGCTCGCCTTTGAGCCACAGCGCGGCGTTGATGCCGGCCATGATGCCCTGGCACGCGGCCTCTTCATAGCCACTGGTCCCGTTGATCTGGCCGGCAAGGTACAGGCCATCCATGCTCTTCACGCGCAAGGTCCTGTCAAGTTCCGTCGCATCGACCGAGTCATATTCGATTGCATAACCGGGCCGCAGCATCTCCGCGTCTTCGAGGCCGGGGATGGAGCGGACGATTTGAAACTGGACCTCCATGGGCAGCGAAGTGGACATCCCGTTCACATAGACTTCGTGCGTGTTAAGGCCTTCCGGTTCGAGGAAGAACTGGTGCTGCGTCTTGTCAGGAAACTTGACGATCTTGTCTTCGATGGATGGACAATAACGCGGTCCGATGCCTTCGATTTGGCCGGAATACATTGCCGATCGGCCAACATTTTCGCGGATAATCCGCAGCGTTTCCGGTGTCGTGAATGCAATATGGCAACTAATCTGCGGCTGAACAATTTTCTTGGTGCGGAAGCTGAAAGGCGTTGGGTCAGCATCACCGGGCTGCTCTTCGAATGCATCCCAATGGATGGTTCGACCATCGAGGCGCGGAGGCGTGCCGGTCTTGAGTCTGCACGTACGCAGGCCCAGCGCACGCAACGCTTCGCCCAGCAGAACAGAAGCGGGTTCACCACTGCGGCCTGCGGGATAGCGCTCCTCACCGCAGTGGATGAGGCCGTTGAGAAACGTGCCGGTGGTGATGATGGTTGCGCCTGCCAGTAGGTTGCGGCCGTCACGAAGTTTAAGGCCGAGCACGCGTCGGCGGCCAAAACGACGACTGTCATCCTGAGCGAGGCAACGCGCAGTCGAAGGACCTGCGGTTCCGAACACTTCTAGTCCCTCGTCCCTTGTGCCTGCACCCTCTTCAATCACCAGGTTCACAACTTCGGCCTGGCGAATATGCAGTCCCGGCTGACTCTCCAGCACCTCGCGCATCTTCACGCGATAGAGTTGCTTGTCGCACTGCGCTCGGGGACTCCACACCGCTGGCCCACGCGAAGTGTTGAGCAGGCGAAACTGAATGCCAACGGCATCCGCAACCTCGCCCATAATTCCGCCCAGGGCATCGACCTCGCGCACCAAGTGCCCCTTTGCCACTCCACCGATGGCAGGGTTGCAACTCATCTGCGCAATCAGGTCCAAATTCATGGTAATGAGCGCGGTCTTGAGGCCCATGCGCGCCGCTGCCATAGCTGCTTCGCAGCCCGCGTGACCGGCACCGACCACCACTACATCGTATTGTTCGGTAAATGCCATCTGGTTGGGGAAAAAACCTACCTGTCTATTCTACGAAACTTTACCTTTTGACGTGGTTTTTCCGGACCTTCGACGGTCAACTCGACAGTTTCGTGCGCGGTAGCAGTGGGGAGGAATGCCTAACCTCCCGCTTCACGCCGCCTGCAGTTCCAGCAAAATCGCGGCGCCGCGCGGTTCGAGGTTCACAGCCGAGGCACGCCCGTTGTGGTCGCGGAGGATCGTTGCGCAGAGGCTCAACCCCAGTCCGGCAGTCTCGCCGCTGGCTTGCGCGGGAACAAACGGATCGAAGGCGCGGTCGGGGTGGAGGAATCCAGAACCGGAATGTGCGATGAGAATCTGCACCAGATTCCCTTCAGTCGTTGCTTCCAGGCGAACGGTCTTGAACTCTTCTCCAACAGAGTCTTGTGAATGGTTCTCTGTAGCCTCGATGGCAAACTGCAGGCAGTGAAGGACCGCCTGACGCAACTGCTGCGCGTGGCAGAGGACACGGGGCAGTCCCGGTGCAACGCTGAGCCGGAACTCGATCGAGCGGCGTATAAACTCCGAGCGATGGAGTTGCTCGAGGTCCACAAGCATTTCAGAAACTGAGACTGCGGTAAACTGGCCGTTCTGCGGTCGGGAGATGCGGGTCAGGCTCTCCAGCGTATTTCGCATGCGGCGGGCTTCCGCGAGGATAGACTCGATGCCCTTGCGCTCGTGAGGATCGAGCGACGACGTTTCGTCCAGCAGCGATGCGTACCCCAGGATGACGGTGAGCGGGTTATTCAGTTGCTGGGCCACATTGCCGGCCAACTGGCCCAGGCCGGCGAATTTCTCTGAGTCGATAAGCTTTTCCAGCATCATGGTCTGGCTGCGCGTGGCTTGCAGGCGCGCGGTTAACATTTCAATGGGCAGCAGATCGTCTGAACGGAGCGGATCCTGGTAGGAGCTGTGCAGATTCCCGGGTAGCGTCCAGGTTGGCGCATTGCGCATTCCGGCCAGCAGCAAAGCTCCTTCGGTAACAGACCGGCCAGTCATGGGGACTGCCAGGACGGATGTGAAGTGCAACCGTTTCAGGTCGTCCCCCGGGGAAAGCCAGCGACCCAGATCGAGCGATAGAGTATGGCTATGGTCGACTGCGGGCGGAGCGGAGCCGGACGCCAGGAAGCCGTTGATCGGAATGCGCAGAGCGAGTTCATCGAGCGCGGCAACAATGGCCGTATCAAGCCCTGCGGAGCCAGCAAGCCTATAGCGGCCTGCGGACTGCAAAATTAGTGCAGCTTGGGAGAAGCGGCTGTGAGTTGTGACGGTCTGGCAGACTTCGTTAGCCTGGCGATCGAAATCGTTGACGCAACGGCGCGACAGAATGAGGTTGGTATACGCCTCCAGTTCGCGACGAGCCCTTCGCTCACGGTCTTGGGCTGTCTGATTTACAGCTAGCTGATCCTCAAGTGCCAACAGGATCAGGCCGACAGCGGCAACCACTTTTCCCAGCACGACGATTCGGTCCAGATCGATGGCAAGCGGCGAACTCATGCCGATGGAAGGAAGCGCCTCAAGGATGAATAGAGACCAGGCCAAAAATCCCACAGCGCTTAAGATCACACCCGGGGAAAACCTGCGGAAAACGAAACCCAGCAGCAATGCGGTCACCAGGTGATTGGCGCACTCGACAGCAGTCAGGGGCCAAGTGCCCCCAACCTCAAAGCAGACCCATAATCCGATGCTGCCTAGCACCACACAAAGGGAGGCACCAAGACCTCTTGGCATATTGCCCCTGGCGGCCGCCCAAAATAGTCCTGCAATCAATGAGATAGAGCCGAGCGAGGGGAATATCCAAAACGAAGGTCCGGTTGGCATGACGCCGTGGTAGACGCCTTCCAGCAGAATGGAATAAGCAACCAGGGGAATGGTAAAAGGGACGACATAAAGAACATTGACTCGGCCAACGCGAAAGCGCAGCCGCGAGAGCGAGGCAAGGAATACCGCGGAGCTGATCTGGATGGATGTCTGACCAAGCGCTGCGAGCCAGGGATGTCCGCCTCCGGGAATATTCCAGGGCCCGACCCGGTAGACGAGTAGCATCCGGACAATCGAAAAGAGGAAACCCAAAAACCAGAGAAGGCTGCGGGCATCCCGGAAGCGGAAATAGATATACCCGAACGCAGGCATTAAGAGCGCTGTGAGGATGAGAGCGGGCGCCTGGTAAGAGTCGGGCATGGAAGCCGTAAATCTCCTTCAGTCCTATCGGTTACACCTGCCGGTAACTTGACTCCTGCGCGCGCGAACGGGATATTCTTCGCATGAGCGGCACGACAAAGTCGGACTCCTGGAAGCGCAATTGGAGAATGGCGCCATTTCGGGAACCCAACATAATGATTACACGAGGGGGAATTCCGGACTTACAAGGTTTCCCAACCCCTTGATTCTGAGGCCATCCGGCGACTGAGTCCATGCGTCTAATGTTGTAGATGGGTGGGTGTTTGCGGCATCTGACCATGGCGTTGTCAGGATACTGAGCACGATGTACAAGATGTAAAGGAGAGAAGCGACGGTGCAAAACGGATGGTGGATGACGATCGTTGTAGCCACGGGGTTTGCTCTGGCGGCCGGCGCGCAGAATAAAGATACGTTTACGCCCATGGCGCTCGACTCCGGCTTTGGCGCGATGGACATCACTCCTCCGGCGGTTGCTCCAGAGCAGATCATCCATCAGTTTGCGGCCAAGGAGAGCGAATTCCAACAGGCGCTGAACCACTATACCTACCGCCGCACCGCCAAAGTGCAAACCATTGACGAGGATAACAAGGTCGATGGGGAGTACTACGAGGTTGACGACGTAACCTTCGACTCCACCGGCGCACGCAGTGAAAAGGTAGTCTTTGCGCCACAAAACACGCTCGAGCGCGTGATGATGTCTCCCTCTGACCTTCAAGACATCCAGCGCGGCTATCCGTTTGTGCTGACCGCGGAAGATATCGGGCAGTACGACGTGAAATTCGTGGGCCGGCAGAAGGTGGACGAGATCGATTGCTATGTGTTCGATGTGAGCCCCAAGGTGATCGAGAAGAAGAAGCGCTACCTGCTGGGCCGTATCTGGGTGGACACCACCGACTTGCAGATTGTCGTCACCAATGGCCGCATGGTTCCCGACGACACCCGCAAAGGGAGTGAAGACCTGCATCCTCCGTTCATGACCTGGCGGGCACAGGTGGACGGCCACTTCTGGTTCCCGGTTTACACCAAAGGCGAAGGGGTTCTTCACTTTTCAGCGCAAAACGGAGCCCTGTCCCAGGACGTGCATATGCGGGACACCGTCAAGTATTCCGATTACAAGCGGTTTGGCTCGACATTCAAGATCATCTATGAAGGCAAGGAAGTCGATCCGCAGGACAAGCAGCCCGATCCAAAGCCGAAACAGTGAAGTAAAGTTGTCAGTGATCAGTCTTCAGTGATCAGCTTCAAAACCGCAGCGACAGACAGCTAAGCCCGCCGTCCATCTTCTGAAACTCGGACATTTCGAGGACCAGCGGACTGAATCCATGTGCTCGGAGCTCGGCTGTGAACCTCGGAAAGCCGGCAGCCACCAAGACATGGCCGTTCACGCGAACGCAATTGGCTGCGTAGCTTTCTTCCTCTGAAACACGGATGATGTCGAAGTCTTGAAACTGGCTGTTTTCCGCCATCTCTTCCATCACAACCAGAGTGTTCTCCCCAATGTACGAAATGCCGCTCTTGAGATGGAGAACGCTGGTCATGGGCCGGACGTCGATGGTGGAAGATTCATAGCCGAAGCTGGCCAGGAGGCGGGCCAGTTGCCGCGCGCCTTCCTCGTTGGTGCGATGCGAAAGGCCGATGAAGAAATGGTCTTCCGCCTCGCAGATGTCCCCACCATCGACGGTTCCCGGGGCTTCAATGGTCAACGGTTCCGGGAAGAAATCGAGGATCGCATCGCGAATCGCATCAACTTCGCCTTCGCGGCTCTCCGCTCCGGGTCGCGTCAGGACAGCCCCTCGAGCGGTGAGGATTGCCGTATCTTCAACAAAAGTCGAGTCGGGAAAGCCGAGGTCGGCGTTCAGTGTTGTGACCTCGAGCCCACACTCGACAAGCGCTTGGCAATACTGGCTGTGTTGCGCAAACACGCGCTCAAACGAAGGCGTTCCGAGAGAAACGGTAGTGAGCCCCTCGTCGAAGTTGGCTCCAGGAGTGCGTACGATGGCGTCCGTAAACAAGCGGCGATCCCTCTACTCGATGATTGCACACAGACGGATTCGCTCGTTCCTAATCACTAACCCCTAATCACTGTTTTTCAATAGAACAGGTACTTACGCCACCGATCATCCCCGCGCCCCAGCATTCGCATGATCTGACGGCTGGTGTGGAGGGAAAATGGACGTGGATCGCGCATCAGGTGCATGTCGTCGATCTCGTGCAACATGCGGTTGCCTTTGCGCCGGTTGCAGCCGTGGCAGCAGGCGACGAGATTCTCCCATGTGGAGTTGCCGCCACGCGACCGAGGAATGACGTGGTCCAGTGTGAGTTCGCTGGAGGGCAGCACAACGCCACAGTACTGACAGGAGTTCCGGTCCCGCAGCAGGATGTTTTTGCGCGAGAGGGCGCGAGTCTGGTGGGGGATGCGGCGGTATTCCAAAAGCCGGATGACCGAAGGCATGGCAATGCGGCTGCGCTGGGCATGGAGCGTCATCCCGTGCTCCTCCTCAGTGCGCGCAATGCCTTTGAGCACCAGCACCAGGGCGCGCCGCGCGCCACAAATGTTGATGGGCTCGTAGGATGCGTTGAGGACCAGGACCGGCATCTGCAGCATGTGGATGGGTTGGACTGCGGCGTAATCGCCGGCACAGGCCGCGGCCTTGGCGATGGACTTTTGCTTGCGTGCATGAATCATGGCTTTTCCCAGCGACATCCTTTAACCCCTCGTCAAAAAGATGGTTGGCCTTGCGATGAATAGATGCTTGCCTTCGTTGCTGCGGCCGGCGGGTTGCCGGAGAGTTCGATATGGTCCTGAGAGTCTACCTGGTTGGAGGTTTGGTTGAAGTCGTAAACGCGGCGCGCTCTCGCCAATGTAGCAACCCAAACGGAGCCTGCTCCGGCTCGAAGCAGGACCTGTGCGGCCGCGCGCATGGTTGCGCCGGTGGTGAATATGTCGTCTATGAGCAAAATGTCTTTGGAATCAATGGCGGACGGATCAGAGACCGTGAATGCTCCACGGACATTCATGCGGCGACCATGCAAGGTGAGGCCAGCCTGGCTATCGGTGGAGCGGTGGCGCATCAAAGCGCTATTCGCCAACGTAAGCTCCCAATGCGGATGGGACTTGCGCAGGAAGCCGAGCGCGTATTCGGCCAATGCGCGGGCCTGGTTGAATCCCCGTTGCGCATACTTCGCCCGGTGGAGCGGGATGGGAATCACCAGCATTTCAGCAGGCGCTTCACCGGCTAGCTGGGCGATAGCCTGGGCAAGCATCCGACCCAGTTCTCTGGCGGCGGGATGCAGCCGGTCGTACTTCAGCGCATGGATGGCTGCCTTCATCCGATCCTGATAGAGCCCATAGGAAACCGCGCGGACATAGTCAGGCGGAGCGAGGCGGCAGGCCCTGCAAAGTGAAGCACTCGCGAGGTTTGCGTCGAATATGGGAACGTCCAAGGTGTCGCCGCAGCGAGCGCAGGCTGAACTGGTTTCGAATGGGAATTCGGCCCAGCACGAAGCGCAAATTGGCACATGGGAAAGCTGCGGCAGCGGGGAGCCGCAAAGAGTACAGGAGGCAGGAAGAAGGGCGCAACTCAAGGCGTCCATGGGACTTCGGAGCACGCGAGCCACGGCGCGCCAACGCGAAATCTCCGATGGTGGAACGTCGAACGTCAGTGAACCGGAGTCCCTGCGGAAGACGCACCTCACTTGAAGGTGGCGGGGCTGGTGGCGCGCCACCTTGGCGACAGTATACCCGGACAAGGTGATACTTGCCATGACAATTCACAGAGACAGTTCTTAGTTCATGGTTCTCAGTTCACGGTTGTCCGTTTTGGGATCCGAGGCGATTGGCTAGCGTTGCGGCCCCGCTGACTGCGACTGCTCGGCGGTCGCTCTAGGCATCTCTATCGGCTTTATGCTGTGCTTCTAGATCGGCGTCGGCATAACGCACGCCATCCTTCAGCTTTCCAACCGCTGTTTCAACCTTGCCTTTGACCTGTTGAACGGCACCTTCAACCTGAGTCTTTGTGTCTCCGGTCAAATTCCCGATATGGCTCTTTGTGCTTCCGACCACTTGGTCGATCGCGCCTTTTACTCGTTGCTTATCCATGGTTACACGCTCCTGACCTTCAGTTACTCACTTGGCCTTGTCGGGCCGCTGTACCGAATCGAACATTCGATTCTGTGGGATTGCTCCACGCCTTCCAGGCGTTAGAACTGCAAATTAGCCCCCTCATTTTTCCGTAGACTTGAGCGGATTCGGAGTGTGACGGCGGATTGAGGCAGTCTTCACCCTCTCGAACGCCGCCTGCATCTCATCGAGTTCCTGATCGGTCAGTCGCTCGATATCGATCAGTTGATTGCGAGCGCTATCCATGGCTCGAATCAGCTCATTCAGCTTCAGGTTGATGGCTCGGGCGTCGCGGTTTTGCGTGCTCTGGACGAGAATAACCATGAGGAACGTGATCAGGGTTGTTGCCGTGCTGATGACTTGCGCCCAGCGGTCGGAGAAATGGAAGATGGGTCCGCTTGCGGCCCAAATCGCAATCACCAGGCCCGCAGCCACAAAGGCCCATGTGGATCCCAACCAGGCGGATGCCGAGGCAGCGAACCGTCCGAAATGGTCGTGGACTGTTGGCGGCTGCGGTTCGCTTGGTCGATCGGTCAGGTTGGTCATTGATCCCTCTCTGTCTTTGGATGCCAGGACCATGCGGTGTGCTTCCCGGTCGGCGCTGCTTTCAATTGGGCGACATTGCCTGGACACAAGGCTAAACCCGACGAGTGAAACGCCGGTTACGGTACACTTCAAACCGTGGGGGAATTCCGTTGCAGTCGCATGTTCGTGGAATCTTTTCCGGCATTTTAATTGGTGTTTTATCCATTCCCGGCGATTGCCCGGCGCAGTCGGCACACCAGCAGAGCAAGGCAAGCAGCGGCGCTCCTGCCAGAACCGTCCTCGTCGCCACGGCGGTTACGCCCGCTTCCCCGACCGGTGCGGATTCCCAGGCTGCTCCTCAGCAAACTCCTCCCGCTCAGGGCCAAATGGGCGGAATCGCCGGCGGCCTTGGAGCAGCGGCGGTATACGACGAACAGAAACGGCCCATCACCGCCGGCGGATTCGTGGACACCGGAACCGTCGTATTTCAGGACATCACCAAGGAAGCTGGACTCTCCGGATGGGTCCACAAAATGGGCGTGCCGGAAAAGAACTTCATCCTTGAGACAAATGGTTCTGGCGTTGGACTTATCGACTTCGACAAGAGCGGCTGGCTGTCGATTTACCTGGCGAATGGCTCGACATTTGCCGCTCTCGACGGGAAAGAGGAGCCTCCTCATGCGGCACTCTTCCGGAACAATCACGATGGAACGTTTACGGACATTGCCGCCAAAGCCGGTGTGACCAACGACCGCTGGGGCTATGGCGTGAGCGTTGCCGACTACGACAACGACGGCTGGCCTGACATCTACGTTGGCAACTACGGCAAGAATCGGCTCTACCATAACAATCACAACGGAACCTTTACCGACGTCGCGGAAAAGGCCGGAGTCGCGCTGGGCAACTGGTCGCCAGGCTCGGCCTGGGGTGACTTCGACGGCGATGGACGGCTCGACCTCTATGTCACCGGCTATGTTCATTTCGACCGGGACAATCTGCCGATAGCCGGAACAAAAGCCGTCGGTTACGCTGCCTGCCTGTATCGTGGCGCGCCGGTAAACTGTGGTCCGCGAGGGTTGAAAGGCGAGCCGGATCACCTCTTCCATAACAATGGCAACGGAACCTTTACCGACGTCACGGTGAAGGCACATGTCGAAGACAAGGATAATTACTACGGGTTTACATCGATCTTTGTCTCGCTGAATGGCAATGGGAAACCCGATCTGGTCGTAGGAAACGATTCCGAGCCGAACTTTCTCTACATCAATAAGGGAGATGGAACGTTCGACGACGAAAGCTACGAGTCGGGCTTCGCGCTGAACAAAGATGGCCGCGAGATCGCCTCCATGGGCATTGCCGCCGGTGACTATGAGAACAATGGCCAGGTGGATTTCTTTGTTTCCGACTTTGGCGACGACTACAAGGTGCTCTACCACAACGACGGCAACGCAAGCTTCACCGATGTGAGTTACAAGGCAGGAATTGCTCAGGTTTCGATTCCATTTGTCGGCTGGGGCGATGGCTTCCTCGATTACGACAACGATGGATGGCTGGATCTTTTTGAAGTCAACGGCCATGTGTATCCGCAAGTTGATCAGCATGACTGGGGCACGACTTTTGCCGAGCGCCCGTTCCTGTTCCACAACGTTCCCGAGGCAACCGGCAAGGGGAGAAAGTTTGAGTACGTCCCTCCCGTGAAGGGCTCCGGGCTGGCAGTGGTGATTCCTGGGCGCGGGGCCGCCTTTGGCGACTTGTTTAACGACGGCAAAATCGATGTGATCATCAATCCAGTGGATGGGCCACCGGTATTGCTGCGCAATGTGAATCCGGACCATCATCACTGGGTTGAAATGCAGCTTGTGGGTGGACCAAAAAGTCCGCGCGACGCCACCTGCGCCACGGTATACCTGAGCGCCAACGGAATGCGCATGCGTCAGGATGTGCTGGCCAGCGGTAGTTACATTTCATCAAATGATCGGCGGCTGCACTTCGGCCTTGGCGATGCGAAAGATGCAGGCACGGCAGAAATTCACTGGCCGTCTGGAGCCAAAGAGACTGTGAAGATTCCTGCCGAGGACCGTATCTTCACGATTACGGAAGGCAAGGGGATTACCGCGGCGCTTTGCGGCGGGAGCCCATGTTCAGCTTCAACTCACTCCAAAGCTGGCGGACGTTAGTGCCCTGCTACGCAAGCCCTATTAAGAAACGCTGGCATCCTGAGCGAGCGCAGCGAGACGAAAGACCTGTTTCTAAGGAGTACTTTTCATCAAAATCAGGTCGCCGGACCGCTTCCATCTTCGCCATCTTTCTCGCATCTGGCTTGCAGGCTCTCGCACAGCAGCCTTCCACCACGCCTCCGCCTCAAAGCGGCATGGGAGGTCACTCGACAGCGGGAACTTTTGCCCCGGTCTACGACTCTGAAAATCGTCCCATCACTGCCGGCGGTTTTGTCGACAAGGACCAAGGCACCATTGTCTTTGAGGACGCAACCAAGGCTGCCGGGCTGTCCAACTGGCGTCATGTCATGGGGACGCTGGACAAGAAATACATCCTCGAGACTGATGGTTCCGGCGTTGGTCTGATCGACTATGACAACGACGGCTGGCTCGATATCTATATCGTCAACGGCTCAACCTACGACGCTCTGAGCGGCAAGAAGACACCCCCGCATGCAGCGCTGTTCCACAACAACCACGACGGCACATTTACCGACGTAGCAGCCAAAGCCGGAGTCGCCAACGACCGGTGGGGCTTTGGCGTGGCCATCGGCGACTTCGACAACGATGGCTGGCCGGACATTTTTGTCGCCAATTACGGCAAGAATCGCCTCTACCGCAACAACCACAACGGTACATTCACTGATGTCGCAGAGAGAGCCGGAGTAACTCTGGCTAACTGGTCAGACGGCGCAACCTGGGGCGACTACGATGGCGACGGCAGGCTCGATCTATTCGTCTCCGGCTATGTGCATTACGACCTGAAACATCAGCCAACCGCCACCGACGGCACCGTGCCATTCGCCTTCTGCCAGTTGCACGGAGCTCCAGTGATGTGTGGCCCGCACGGCCTGCAGGGCGAACCTGATCACCTCTTCCATAACAATGGCGATGGGACGTTTACCGATGTGAGCGAGAAGGCCGGTGTGGCCGACAAAAACGCGTACTACGGGTTCACCTCCATCTTTGTGGACGTCAACAATGACGGCAAGGTTGATCTGCTGGTTGCCAACGATTCCGAGCCGAATTACCTCTACATCAACAAAGGAGACGGCACGTTCGAAGACCAGAGCTACGTTTCAGGATTTGCACTGAATAACGACGGCCGGGAGATCGCTTCCATGGGACTCGCTGTCGGCGATTACATGAACAATGGCCTTGTCGATCTGCTGATCACTGACTTCTCCGACGACTACAAGGCGCTCTACCACAACGATGGAGAAGGCAGCTTCACCGAAGTCGCCGACCAAGCCGGAATTACAAAAGTTGCCGTCCCATTTGTGGGATGGGGGGACGGATTTGTCGACTACGACAACGATGGCTGGAAAGACATCATGATGATCAACGGCCACGTGTATCCGCAGGTGGATCAGCATGACTGGGGCACGACGTTTGCCGAGCGGCCGCTTCTCTTCCACAACACCCGCGACGGCAAATTCGAGTACGTACCGCCTGTCAAAGGTTCAGGCCTGGCGACGTTGACCTCTGGCCGCGGCGCCGCGTTTGGAGACCTGTTTAACAACGGCAAAATCGACGTGGTGATCAGTCCCATCGATGGCCCACCGGTGCTGTTGAAGAACGTGAACCCCGATCATCATCATTGGGTTGAGTTGAAACTTGTCGGCGGAGAGAAGAGTCCCCGCGACGCGGTCGGAGCCACGGTTTACCTGCGTGCGAATGGGATTCGCCAGCGTGAAGATGTGATGAGCGGCGGCAGCTATATTTCGTCCAACGATCAACGCCCGCACTTTGGGTTAGGCGACGCAACCGATGCGGGCACAGCCGAGATTCACTGGCCTTCTGGCACAGTTGAGTCCGTGAAGCTGCCCGCTGAAGATCGCATCTTCACCATCACAGAGGGCAAGGGCATCACAGGCGTGCTTTGCGCGACCCAGCCTTGCTTGACCAAGCCCACACCCAAGGCAACGCGGCCAGTGCAGGCGCATCCCATCCAGAAGAAATCAACCTAAAAAACGCGCGCTAAAAAACGCCGGCCATATAAACTTCCGCCGGATGATGCTTCTCGGCCCCAACCCCGCCCTGGGCCAGCACAGCGGGCGAGAGCGTGATCACCGGGCAGTGAGCATGGGCGAGTACTTTGTAGACGATTCCATGCCGCGTGATGGCCGCGAAAGCCGAGGCGCCCTGTGCGCCAAGCACAATCAAATCTGCCATCTGTGCTTGCGCCTGGTAAAGCAGTTCCTCTGTTGGATCGCCCGGAACAACGATGGTCTGCACGGTAATCTTCCCCAGCAACTTAGCTGGAATTAGCCCATGCACGTCCGCCTCGACTTGTTCGATGGATCTGCCGGCAAGAAATTCGTGCCGTTCCTGCGGACGGATTACATGTTGCAGAATCAACCGCGCGTTGTGCTGAGCAGCCAGTTCGGCGGCAAAATCGGCGACTATGTGGCTGGCTTCCGTCATGCTCACAGCGCAGAGGATGGTGCGGGTGGCGAACTTGCGGTAATTCCCATCCACCACATCGGGGCCCACAATGTAGACGGGAACTCTTGCCGTCCGCAGCACGGCCTCAGCCACCGAGCCAACCAGCAGCTTTCCGATCGGACCGGGAGAGTGCGTGCCCATCACGATGCGGTCTATTTCGCGTTCGCGAAGGAAGGCAAGAATCTGTTCGGCGGGCAACCCCGGCCTGACCACAATTTCGCATCGCAGACCGGCTTGACGAACGCGCTCGGCCAACGGTTCAAGCATCTTCTTTTCGACATTCGCAGCAGCGGCATAGTCGTAGTAACGAACACCCGATGTTTCTGACGCGGCCACAACCAACGTGTCATATGCGTGAAAGAGAATGAGATCCGCGCCAAACTCCGTCGCTTGCGCGAGCGCAAAAGCGAAGGACCTTTCGTTAACGGGAGTCTCGGAGGCGAAGAGGATGGTGGAGGGTGTGCTCCAACCCGGCTTGATTACGCTTGCCATGGGAACCTCCTTAAGTTGCAAAAAAACGCTAGCAGGGTCGTCATCGGGTTTTCGGTGTCCGGTGACACAAATCGGAGTGAGTTAAATCACACCAAGACTACGGAGACTGCGAATTCACACCTAGAGAAGATGATCCTTCAACCAATAACGACGCAGGTTTCGCTGCAATCGTTCACTTGAGATGGATTGTGCGCTCATTTCCGCAAACTGTATACAGTACGAAAACTATTTTTCAAACTTGGGTAAGGTGAGGTGATCCCAATCACAGCACAGTTCTCATCCGGGCTGATCTTCTAGAACGGAATCGTGGCGCCCCCTACGGTTCATCAGGAGGCCCTATGCAGCCGATGCACAATATTCCCGCTCGCGGCGGTTTGAACTTCGACGAAACACCCTTTTTGGCGATTTGGGAGGTCACACAGTCCTGCGACCTGGCCTGCAAACACTGCCGCGCCGCCGCCCAGCCCATCGCCCACCCCGACGAATTGACGAACGCCGAGGGAAAGCAGTTGATCGACCAGATCGCCGACATGGGCGTGCCGATTTTTGTCTTTACCGGCGGAGATCCGCTGAAGCGGCAGGACGTTTTTGAACTGATCAAATATGCCGCCGGCAAAGGTGTGCAGGTAGCGCTTACGCCGAGCGCGACCCCACTGCTGACGCGCGATGCGATGTTCAAGCTGAAGGAAGCCGGCCTGGTTCGGCTGGGCATCTCGCTGGACGGCTCGACTCCGGAGATTCATGACACGTTCCGTGGATTGCCGGGTGCGTGGGCACGGACCATTCAAGCCATTGAGTGGGCGAACGATGCCGGCCTGCCAATTCAGGTGCACACCACCATCAGCCGCCACAACGCACACGATCTCGATAACTTATGCGCGCTCTTCGAGAAGCTTGCAATTGTAATGTGGAATGTATTCTTTCTGGTTCCGGTTGGCCGTGGACAACAGGCCGACCTGCTTTCAGGTGAGGATTTCGAGAAGGCGTTCGGCAAGATTTACGAATTGAGCCACCGCGTAAACTTCCAGATCAAGACCACGGAAGCAATGCACTATCGGCGCTACCTGATCCAGCACAACCTGGAAGAGCGCAAAATTGGCCACGGAAAAATGGCTGGGAATGGAAGCGGACACCCCGGCAGCGTTGCGCAGAAATACGAGCCCGGCGCACCCACATCCGATGCGAAAACTCGCACCGCAAGCTGGGCAACTCGACGAGTAAACGACGGCAAGGGCTTCATGTTTATCTCGCACGTTGGCAATGTCTATCCCAGCGGATTTCTGCCCATCCACGCCGGTAATGTCCGCGAAACTCCTGTGGCTGAGATCTACCGTAACGCACCGATTTTCAAATCATTGCGCGACACCAGCAAGCTCGAAGGCAAATGCGGCGCGTGCGAATACAAGGAAATCTGCGGCGGTTCGCGGGCCAGGGCCTACGCACTTACCGGCGATCCGTTGGCCCAGGAGCCATGCTGCATCTATCAACCGAAAAACTGGGATCCGCACCTGGAGAGCGAAGCCGGAGCGTTTGCTACTTCGCTCGGACCGCAGCTCCAAATCATGAACTGAGAGACTTCTGATTGTTGCAGAAGAATACTGGACCGCTATTCAACTGGTCGGCTGCGAAGAATTCCGGGCCAGGGCCTTGTCGACCTCGATTTTGTGTGCATGATCTTCCAGAGCTTGCGCCTCAGGCAGGAACGTTAGCGCCTTTTGAATCTCCGGGTCCCATTCGGCGAGCGCGCGCTGGCCCTGCAATTGGCCAAACTGGATGGTGACAATCTTGTCTTTGATGCTGGCCTTTAACCAATCCGTCGCGCCGTTCAGATCGGCCTCGGTCCACGGGATGCTCTGGCTGGTCAGATACTGCTTGAACTCCGCCATCACCGCTTCATTGACTTCAAAGTTCTTGTCCACCGTGTGGTTGGCGACATAAATCGGCGCGAAGTGGAAGAACGCATTCTTCGCGAGCAACTCCTGCTGGAATCGGTTGCTCTTGGGAGCCTCGATCTTTTCATCGGGCGTAATGCCCCCACCACCATAGACCGTGCGACCGGAGTCGGTCAGCTTGACCTCCTGGTTGGTTGCGTTGGGTGGCAATGCGCCGCCGCGGTCGTAGTAGTATGCGAACTCCGACACTCCGGTATAGTTGCGCTGGATGAGCCGCCCTGAGGGCGTGTAGTAGTGGAAGGTGGTCAGCGAGAGGCCGGTTCCGTCGCTCAGGTTATAGACCGTCTGCACCAATCCCTTGCCAAAGGTAGTCTGGCCAACGATCAGGGCACGATCGTGGTCCTGCAGGGCGCCACTGACAATCTCCGCCGCCGAGGCCGTTCCCTGGTTAACCAGCACCACGATGGGGAAATTCTTTCCGCCGTTCCCATGAATGGCCGTATATGTTTCGTCAGGAAACGCGCGCCCGCGCTGTGAAACGATGGTCTGCCCTTTGTTGAGCAGGTGATCGCTGACTTCCACCGCCTGGTTTACCAGGCCGCCTGGGTTGCCGCGCAAGTCAAAAACCAGCCCCTTGAGATTTGGGAAGCCGTCGACGGCGTCAATGACCTCCTGCGCGGTGGTCTCCTCAAACACTTTGAGATGAATGTAGCCCACGCCGGGACGAATTTCGTAGCTCAGATCCACGGAAGGGTTGGGAATCTCGTCTCTTACCAGGTCGAAGAAAAGCGGCTTGGTCTGGCCCTCGCGGGTCGCAGTTACCTGGACGTGCGTGCCCTTGGGTCCCCTCAGTTCTTTTGACACGGCCTCAGTGTTCCAGCCTTCGACGCTTTTCCCGTTTACTGTGGTGACGATGTCCCCGGGATGGACGCCGGCCCGAAAAGATGGCGTGTTTTCGAAGGGCTCAATCACATAGATCTTGTTGTCCATTTCCAGGATGCCCATGCCGACGCCGTAGTAGCGACCGTGCTGTTCCTCACGCATGCGCGCGTAATCCCTTGGATTGTGGAAGCTGGAGTGCGGATCGAGCACGCGCAGCATACCTGGAATCGCCCCGTCGTAGATGGCAGTGTCGGCCTTGTCGCCTTCGATCGGCTCGGCATAGTTCTGCTCCACCAGCGAATAGACCGAGGTGAAGGACTTAAGGCTGTCGCGGAGCTGGCTTTGGTCGGTCTGAGCCTGGGCTCCTACCCTGCGCTGCAGAAAGGTGCCTGCAACGGCGCAGACAGTGAAAAATAGGACGACGGTAAAAAATGCGCGGCGGGCTCGGGAACTCATCAGCTGAATGAACCTCCAAAACGTATGCAATCAGAACTTAAACCAAGACACCCCTTGCGATTTCCAGCGGGCTGAGCCTCAATCCAGAGCGAGCGGCTGGATCGTTACTCGAAGAGCTCAGACCTTTGAACCAAGCCCGGTTTTGGCATGGCTCAGGGGATTGAGAAGTCGCGATGACTCCATGGGGAGAGCTGTCCTGGCGAGAAGCATACTACAGGTTTGACGGTAACCTGACCTTTTTGTCGTGTTCTTAGACTGCTTCGCTGTTGGTATTTGGCTCTGCGGAGAAGAAATTCCGAATCCGCGGGCCGCAACGATAGAACCATCCGGCAGCCAGGAGCCACAGCGCGATATGGAGTACGTTCGCGAGTAAATACATCATTTGCTCGCTGACGACGTAGGAGGAACGCAATGCCTGAAACACACTCATGCCTGTCCCGGTATATCCGCGCAGGTAGTGCGTGAGGGAGAAGAGTTCGCGGGGCAGTTCAGTAATGTCGTCGACGACCCAAAAGAGGAGGAAGGCTGCGAAGGTGCGGCTGGCAAGCAGGACGGCCCGATCGAGGCCAATGTTGGAAGAAGAGTTTAGATCTGGCATGGTTTTTGATGGTACTTCATGAGTTGTTATTGCAGCAACGCCGATTTGATCCTGGCTGCTACCCATCAGAGGAATCGCAACAGCGAATCCGGGTGCCTCTTCTTGACCTGCGCAAACCAGGCGCACGGCCAATAAAGCAGGACAATCACTCCAAACCACATCGCGCAGACAACGCCCAGCCCGTGTCCATACGGCGCTGCCCCATCTGGCGGGTAGTTGAGAAAGAACCCTCCATGGAAGAGCCACGCGACGGGTTGATGGGTGAGGAATCCAAGCAGGCCAGCTGCCAGGTGGATCACATACAAATGCAGGATGTAGAAGAACAGCGGAACGCGGCCGTAAGTCTCCATCACCCTGCCAAAGCCGCCCCAGAACTTCGCACCGCCAATGGCCAGCAGGATGAAGATCGGGCCGAGTGTCATCAGCAAATATTCGAGCGATGGCGGATACTTCTCGACATCGAAAAACAGGATGATCGTCTTGGAGAGAGTGGGCATAACATGCCAGTTGCCGGGGGTGGAGTGGGCAATCTCTGCACCTGGATTCCCGTAGATGTTAGTTGCGCGCAGTAGGGCGAAAAGCAGCAAGGCACCGGTGCCGGTCCAAATCAAAGTGCGGCGAGACGAAGCTGAATTGTCTTGAAACAGCGAACCCATGCTGAAGCCGAGCAAGGCGACTGCGCACCACGGAATCAACGGAAACAGTACGAACAAACGGAATTCGCCGATATGCGCTCCGCCCGTGCGATGCAGAACAAACAACAGCCACTGATTTGTTTGAAAGGCTGCGGGCTTGAGGCCGTCAAACAAGTCATGGGTTGCGATGACGAGCAATGCAATAGCCATCACCAGGTAACGAGGCAGACGAACAAACGCCGCCAGCAAAATCATTGACAACCCCAGGCAGCAGATCACGCCGAACATGCCCCAGCCTGGGTGGAATGTCCATGCATAGCCAATCACCGTGAATTCGAGAACGACGAGCCAGACGCCGCGCGTGAGCAGAAACTTCTGCAGGCCGCCAGCAGAATGCTTCGTTCCGTAGAGATATGCGCCCACGCCTGCAAGCAGGAAAAATGCTGGAGCGCAGAAGTGCGTGACCCAGCGGACCAGGAAATAGAATGGCCAGGTTTGGTCAATGTTTTCCGGTTCGAAGGGGATGTTGCAGATGAAATCGCGGGTGTGGTCGAGGGCCATGAAGACCATCGCCAGTCCTCGAACAAAGTCGATGGAGTCTAGCCGCTGTGAGCTTTGGTTAGCAATCTGGAGGTTGGGATTCTGAATCGGAATCTCCCGTTTTCAGACCTGATTTCCTCGAATTGTAACCTGCGTCATTCGTCTTTGAGAATCAAATTGCGACGTTTGCAGGCATCAGTGGCTTGCAGAAGCAAGATCGACTTTGCCGCGAAATTTGGAGTAAACGAAAACCTCGTAGCTGACTGCCAAGGTCATTCCGATAATCCACCATGCCAGCCCGACGGCAAGTGTATGCGGCCCCGAGAGCGCCTTAGCCAGCGTGATGTCGCGATCTGCCGTCGTGGAGGAAGGCAGCAGCGTAGGATAGAGCCCCCAGCAGGCCCCCGCGAGCATGAAAAAGATGTACAGGCACGAGCAGAGGAACGCCCGCACTGGCTGAAATTTACGATTGAAGAACCAGATTCCAGCTAACGAGGCGATGACGCCCAGAGGCACCACAAACGTGATCGGGTAATTGAAGTAATTATCCAGACTGGCCGGGCGGACGTGAATGGTTGCGCCGAGGCTAATGACGGTCAACGCCGACAACTGGATACAAAGCGGGTTGACGAAGCGGCGCGCGCGCTGGCCCAGTTCGCCGGAAGTCTTGATCGTCAGCCAGAGGGAACCGTGCAGCGTAAGCGCGACCAGCGCGACGACGCCGCCGATTACGGTGTACCAATCGAGGATGCCGGGGTGCGGGCCGGGCTGCCAGTTCGTCCAGAGGGGCAGGAAGAAGTAGCCATCCGCCTGCAACGGAACGCCGCGCAACACGTTGGCCAGAGCCGCTCCGAAGAAGATTGCAAGCATCGCACTGGAAAAGCCGAAGGCTCCATCAAGCAACGCGCGCCACACGCCCACCTCGATGTGGTTGCGCAATTCCACGCTGATTCCCCGCAGCACCAGCAGCCAGAGCACGATCATCAGCGGTAGATAGAACCCGCTGAAGGCTGAAGCGTAGAGCAGCGGAAAGGCGAAGTAGAGCGTGCCGCCGCCTGCGAGCAGCCAGACTTCATTACCGTCCCAGACGGGCCCGATGCTGGCCAGGGTTGTGCGGCGATCGGTCTCGTTGCGGCAGATGAAAAGGTGCAGCACACCGACGCCGAGATCGAAGCCGTCAAGCACTACATAGCCGACAATCATCACAGCCACCAGCCAGAACCAGATAAAGCCCATCATTGCCAAACTCCCTTGTCCGCGAACGTCAAAGCTCTGTCCCTTCTACGCATGTGCCTCTGCAACCTCAACCGGCTTCCCCTCGGGCCCGATACTGATCTCGCGATAGATCAGCACCGTGAACAGCAGCCCCAGCAGCGCATACAGCCCCATGAATCCGATCAACGTAAACAACCCATTGCTCGCCGAGACAGTATTCGAATAGCCCTCGCTCGTTCGCATGAGGCCATAAATCAGCCACGGCTGCCGGCCAAGTTCTGCGGTCATCCAGCCTGCTGTATTTGCAATATATGGCAGGGGAAAACTCAACAACAGTGCCCATAAAACCCAGCGGGAATGGTAGAGCCGCTTTCGCCACAGCAAAAACGCGGAGACCGTCATCAGCAGCACAAACCACGTCCCCAGGCCGGCCATGATGTGGTAGGCGTAGAACAACAGCGGCAGCGCGGTCGGCCACTGGTCGCGCGGAATTTGGTCGAGGCCCTGCACTTCCGCCTTGGTGGTTCCGTAAATGAGGAAGCTGAGCAGATTGTTGACGACAATTGGGTTGTCGATCTCCCCCGTTTCCTCGTTGGGTTGGCCCATCAACACCATTCCCGCGCCGGTTTCGGTCTTGAAAAGACCCTCCATCGCGGCGATTGCTGCGGGTTGATTCTTTGCCACGTACTTGCCGTGCAGATCGCCGGTCGGGAAGATGATGAGGATCGTGCTCACCAGCCCGGCAATCACGCCGACCTTGAGAAAAATGCGTGCGGAATGGCCGCGATGGCCTTCCAAAAGGTAAAACGCACCCACCGCACTCATCACAAAAGAGCCTGTAATCACTGCGCCTGTCATGTTGTGCGCATATTGCAACAGCGCCCAGGGATTGAGCAGCAACTGCCAGAAGCTGAGGACTTCAAACTGTCCGTTAGGCAGGCGGTCGTAGGCTACCGGATGCTGCATCCATGCGTCCGTAACGATGATGAAGAATCCCGAGATCCACGAGCCGACAAAAACCATGAAGGCTGAAAACCAATGCGCGAGTTTCGAAAGTCTCTTTTCTCCGTAGAGAAAAAGTCCCAGAAATGCCGACTCAAGAAAGAAGGAGAAGACGCCCTCCATAGCGAGAGGCTGACCGATCACGCCGCCGGAGAGCCGCGAAAAACGCGCCCAGTTCGTGCCAAATTCGAACTCCATGGGGATGCCGGTGACGACGCCGAAGACGAAGTTGATGCCGAAGATGCGACCCCAGAAGCGGGCTGCGCGGTCCCACTGCTCGCTGCCGGTTTTGAGCGCTACGGTCTTGAGCACAACGATCAGCAGCGCCAGCCCCATGGTGAGCTGCGGAAACAGATAGTGGAAGGTGACGGTGAAGGCGAAGTGCAGCCGGTGGATCAGTTCAGCAGTCATTCAATGCCTCCGGATTCAATGCTTGGAAAACGGAAAACGAGCGGGAGGGCCAATTCAGATACTGGTGCGATTATAGGCGGTCAGATACGCCGGCACTGTGACGCAGAACATAGTCGAACCAAGCAGAAGCAGTTTATACGAGCGATGCTTCGCAGCGATGGGATCTCCGCAAAGCAAACACTACACTCGCCTTTTCTTAGTGGACATTTCATGCGCTACCGGGATCAATTCTTAGCCGCCTTGACACATGCACGCAGAAGCCAGTAGCCTCCGAGATTAAGTATCCCTTCTAACTTGAACTTGGTGGCTATCTTGCGCTTGCGTATTTCGCGGCGCCGGCATGAATCTTATGGTTAACGGATCGTTCCGTTATGAAAAGCCGAGTCTCAACTCACGTAGGCTACTCACAACTTCCAAGGAGTTACTACGTCCCGATGAACATTCGCCACCAACTGAACTGGATGGCCTTCATCGGTATATTCGGCTTGCTCATTTTCGGTGCGGTGGCTTTCACCGCGCTTTTTCAAGTCGAAGTAAACGGCCCACTCTATAGAACTATCTCGCTCAGTAACAATCTCATTGCAGATTACGTGCCGCCGTCTGAGAGCCTGCTTCAGCCGGCTCGCATCTGTGCTGAAATCACAGACGCACCTGATCAGGAATCGCGCCTTCGTTACGAGGCGGCTCTCAAGTCTTTCGAGGTCGAGTACAACCGTCAATACGCAAACTATATGGCGCGCGTCCCCGAGGGAGGTCTGAAGGGAACGATGCGCGGAGAAGCTCACGATACGGCGCTCGAATATTTCCGACTGGCGGACCAGGTCATTTCCCTTGCAAATCAAAACCACGTGGATGCAGCACGCACACTGCTGGTTTCAACGATGAACCCCTTGTTCGACCGCCATTCCGCGGCTGTGGACCAGATCGTGGTTCGCGCACGCGCAGAAGCTCGCGAGTCTGAGGCGTCAGCGGCCCGTTCTGTTCGCCTGTACACGGCAGCTATGATCGCACTTGGGCTCCTCGTATTGATTACGGTGGGAACTTTGTCTTTGGTGATCGCGCGCGAGATTGGCGCTCAGACCGACATGCTGGTCCGCTCTGAAGAATCGCGGACACAGCAAGCTCAGCTTCTGGAATCGGTAATAAGCAGCATGGCCGAGGGCGTTGTCGCCGTCGACGTCGGTGGCAATTTCAAGATCTGGAATGGCGAAGTAGAGCGTCTCCTTGGACCAAGCCCTAAAAGGTTTGACGACTTCTGGGCGTCCAGGATTGGCCTTTACCTTCCGGACGGAATCACGCTGTGCCCGCCTGAGCGGTCAGTGCTTTTTCAGGCAATCCACGGTAGTGAAGCTCATGCTGAGTTCATCCTCAAGAATCCCCGGGACAAGAGCAATCGCTGGATCGAGGTAAGCGCCAGACCAATCAAGGATGCTTCTGGTACGACGGCTGGTGCGGTCTCGATCTTGCGAGACACAACGGAGCGAGTGGAATTGATGGCCGCTCTTGAGCTATCAAATAGCGTATTGGAACAACGCGTCAGGGAGCGTACCGCTGAACTGGTGAAGGCCAAGGAGGCGGCCGAATCGGCCGATCATCTCAAGTCCGCGTTCCTCGCCACCATGTCGCATGAGTTGCGTACGCCGCTCAATTCCATTATTGGATTTACAGGAATCATCTTGCAGGGACTGGCCGGCCCTCTCAATGCGGAACAGAAGAAGCAGCTTGGCATGGTGCAGCTCAGTTCCCGCCACTTGCTGGAATTGATTAATGACGTTCTCGATATCTCCAAGATTGAAGCGGGGCAGCTCTCCCTGAGATCGGAGAAGTTCAATGTGCGACAGTCGGTAGACAAAGTGGTTCGATCGGTACAGCCTCAGGCGGAAGCCAAGGGATTGCAGCTTAAGTCGATCCTTGACTCCGATCTTGCTATTGTTACTGGAGATCATCTACGCGTGGAACAAGTGCTTCTCAATCTGCTCAGCAACGCCATCAAGTTCACTGAGAGCGGAGAAGTCTCGGTCGAATGCGGAATTAAAAATGGTTTCTTTACTGCTGCCGTTCGCGATACTGGGATTGGAATTGCGGCGTCGGATTTGGTTTACCTCTTCCGCCCATTCCGCCAGGTCGATACCGGCCTCGCGCGCAGATACGAGGGCACTGGCCTGGGCCTGTCAATCTGCCGCAAACTTGCAGAGATGATGGGAGGAAGCATTACCGTTGAGAGCGTACCCGGACAGGGCAGCACTTTCACATTTCGTTTCCGCGTTGGAGATCCCGTATGACAACCATTCTGGTTATCGAAGATAATTTACAGAACATGTATTTGATGCGGTTCCTGCTCGAGGGCCATGGATTCACGGTGCTGTCCGCCACGGATGGTCAGGAAGGCATTGAGTTGGCGAGCCGCATGCGTCCCGATTGCATTCTCCTGGATATCCAACTTCCCAAGCTCGATGGGTATGGCGTTGCTACTGCTTTAAGGGCCGATTCGACGCTGAACGACACTCCAATCATCGCTGTGACTTCTTACGCTATGATGGGTGACCGCGAAAAAGCGCTCTCCTGCGGCGCCACCGATTACATAGAGAAACCAATAGATCCAGCAATATTTGTGGATCAGATCCGGAAGCACCTGCCCATGGAGCCGCAATCATGCCGAGAGCATTGATCGTTGACGACATCGACGACAACCTGTACTTCCTGAGGGTTTTGCTGACGGCTAACGGCTACGAGGTTGAGGCGGCTCACAACGGATCTGAAGCCCTGGCACTCGCACACAAAGTAAAGCCCGACCTCATCATTACCGACCTGCTGATGCCGGTCATGGACGGTTTCACGTTGTGCCAGACCTGTCGTACTACTCCGGAATTCGCTGAAATCCCGATCATTGTTTATACCGCTACCTACACTGATCCTGAAGATGAAGACTTGGCACTGAACCAGGGGGCGGATCTCTTTCTCATCAAGCCCATGGAACCTGAGCTTCTTATCAACACTGTCAACGACCTGATGCGGAGATATGCAGCCGGTCTGCAATCTCGCCGCCCCTTGCTCGATTGGGAAGAGGGTTTATCCCGGCAATATAACTCTGTGCTGGTCCGGAAGCTTGAAGATAAACTCGAGGAACTCGGGACTTCGCAGCGAAGGCTTAACGCGATAATCGAGGGCATGTCCCAAGGCTTGATCACAGTGTCTTCCGTAGGGGCTATCAGTGCGGTCAACAAGCGTGTTGAGGAGATGTTCGGTTACGACCGTTCGGAA
>Ga0302320_10006334_pt1 | contig 26282 bp, 23 predicted proteins | sample Bog_T0_3_FD_202130 | JGI IMG/M metagenome (GOLD analysis project Ga0302320, IMG submission 202130) | Peat permafrost microbial communities from Stordalen Mire near Abisko, Sweden - Bog_T0_3 | ecosystem: Environmental > Terrestrial > Soil > Wetlands > Peat | place: Sweden: Abisko, Stordalen Mire... | reverse complement strand
AGTTGACCTGATAATTATTGTAAGAGTGGGGTTCCTCAGTAAAGACGACAACAGATCCTTTAGCGGGTAGATAAATCCCATGGTCAATAGAAAAATGTTTTTCCCAAATGACTTGATCGTTCCAGGTATAGCGTCCCCATGTGGGATGATGACCATTGAGCTTGGCATAGAAATCCCCATTGTTGTCAAGGATCCCGTAATTGGCCATGGCCCATTGTTTGACGATCCGGCCTTTGTTGTCGATTAAAATTCCGTCGTAAAGGTTATACCCCTCACTCATCCGTTGAGGATTGATGATGTGCACACCTGAAAAATGAGAGTATGGGCCGGATGGTTTGTGAAAAGTGCTATGGAAAAACGACCCTAAGAAAAAGCTTCCTACGCTTAAAACAGACAGAAGCACGATGAGACAAGTTTTTTCATGTTTTTGACAAAAGCAAAAAAGTTTTTGGCCTATGATCGTGCGGAAAAAATAAATAACCGCGGCAGATATAAAAGCCGTACCGGTAACGACTAAAGAGATGACGGAATTAATAAGATAGCCGCCAAAGCCAGGATCAAAATAAGCCCATGCCGTTAAGGGAGAAAAAAAGAAAAGAAGGGTCAGAAAGATGAGCTTAAAGGGAGAATAATCGTTCATTGATGTAAAAAATGGTCAATGATGGTTTTAGGATAGCGGATCATATAATAGACCGTCATTTCCGGGTCCTGAGGCCCGGGATGCCCATCCTTTTCTTGATTGTTATAGAATTCCCAAACGATTTTCTTATCCGGCGTTAGTTCGAAAACATGCCCCTGCTTGGATTCTGTGACAAGGAGGTTACCGTTGGGCAAAGCCTGCACAAACCCTCCGTGTGTCGTGAAGAAATCCGTGTGGCTGTATTGCCATTTGATTTTAAGGCTCAAAGGGTCGATGATCAAGATCCGCGAAGCCTTGCGATCCTCGCCATTTTCAAAAAGCAGTATATTCCCATCTGGTAACAGGGAAACAGAATGTTGTCCCTCAAGGCCTCCTTGGACGTCATGGGCCGCCATGTGCCAAAGGATTTTTTTGGTGTCCTGATCAAGGATAAATACCATGCTGCCGTGAAGCAGGCTGATCAGCCAATTGCCCCGGCGAAAGGCGGGATTCTTTCCTTCAAGGGCATTGGGAGGTATCATAAAAAAACAGTTTAGATGAAAATAATCATATAATTCCTGTTTTTTCGCCAATAAGCCGAAGGGACCGGTAAGAGGAATGTCAATATTAAATTCAGCATGGTAAGGCTGATATTCTTTGAGATGGTCCCAAAAGTCGTAACGTTGTAGTTGGCGGCCGTTTTTATCAAATTCTAGAATGACGTCAAAATCGACATTATAGTTATTGTAATTGTGGGGCTGCTTAGTGAAGACAACGACGGTTTCTTTAGGGGTTAGGTAGATCCCATGGTCGGTCGGAAAAGTTTTTTCCCAAATGGCATGATCGTCCCAGGTATAACGCCCCCAGATGGACTTATTCGTCCATAGTTTGCCGTAAAAATCCCCATTTTTGTCAATGACGCCGTATTCGGCCTTGGTCCATTGCTTGACGATCCGGCCTTTCTCGTCGATTAAATTCTTGTTAAAGAGATTATATCCCCTACATGTTCGTTGAGCATCAAAGATATGGACGCTTGAAAGATCAGAGTGATGACCTGATGGTTTGTAAAAAGAGCTATGGAGGAATGTCCCTAAAAAAAAGCTTCCTGCGCTTAAAATCAACAAAAGCACGATAAGACAGATTTTTTCATGTTTTTGCCATAGGCCAAAGAGTTTTTGGCCGATGATCGTGCGGAAAAAATAGATAACCGCGGCGGACATAAAAGCCGTGCCGGTGACGACCAAAGAGATAACGGAATTAATAAGGTAGCCTCCAAAACCAGGGTCAATATAGGCCCATGCCGTTAAGGGAAAACAGATTAAAAAAGAAAGAAGGACCAGGAATAAGAACATGTCTATGGTGGATCAAATCTCCAGAGGCTAGGTTTATAAGGCTGGACAGGGAAGGGAGCCTTGGGAGAGTTGCATGCCGACCTCATTTCATCATTAACAATAACCGAACACTTTCTTTCCAGCCATGCTTTTAGGTCCATTTCTTCTTCCTGGACTGTGCGCTCGCGAGTAATGATACGGCATCCGGACATATCTACGTACCAGCGTCCGTTCCAGGCAGGCCCGTAGGGGCCGAGGTAGTCTTTAATGGCATTCTGGCAGGCCTTGGCATTTCCTTGGAAGGCATAAGTGTAAGCCAATGACTCTTGAATGTTGTCAGGCTGAGCCAGGGGCGCATGAGGAAAAGCTTTTTTTAAGGCCTGTCTTGTTTGATCTCCTGGCGATTCCAGAAAATTACAAAGCAATTTTCCCGCCAGATCAATTTCATCAGGATGTTTGCGCATATATATAAAGAGATCATAGACGAGTTTTCTTTTGTTCTTGCTGGCGCAAAAATCCACCAAGTATACGTCAGCTTGGACCCGAACGAAGGAGTGTTCCCATGCTGAAACGTTCAGTTCGTCACCGGACAACGATACGGGGATTTTCTTCGGGATAAATATTTCAAGATGAAATTCTTTAACAAGGGAGTCGAGGTATAGCTGCGGGGCTATTACGGCCATAGCTTTCGCACCCCAAAGATGCAGTGTGCGATGGGACCCTCTCCCTAAGAAAAAGCTTCCCAGTCCCAGGAACGACAGAAGAATGACGAGATAAAGTTTTTCATGTTTTTTAAAGAGAGCGGCAAATTTCTGATTAGTGTTCGCGCGAAGAAAGCATATGACCGCAAAGGACAGCAAAGCGAACCCGACAACGAACAAGCAGATGATGGAATTCATAAGGTGTTAATCAAAATCGGATTGTAGAAAAATAAGCAAACAATAAATAATGAATTATACTCTTAATATGGGGAAACGGTTAACTTTTTTCAATAATACAATAATGAATTTCTTTCGTTTTAAGAGGAAAGACCTGTGGGGACGCGCATCTTCCTTCGGATTGATATAAAGCTCAAGAGATCTTTCGTAGCGGGCATTCATGAGGTAGTTTTTGACTAGCGACATTTTAACAAGTGTGTCAAGGACAAGGGAATGTTGGGATGCTATTCCATGCCGGGTCAAGTAGTCTTGGATGATATTTCTGACCGTTGGGGTGGGCATATTAACCAATAAGCATGAAATGATCATATTTCGCAGATCAGTAAGAATGTAATCTTCCTGGACGTGGGAAAGATCAAGCGTATAGATTCCTCCTTTAGAGATCAGAAAGCTGTCTAAGTGAGTATTACAGTGGAGGACTTGGCGGGTAAAAAGCCGCTTATATTTCCGAAACGTTCGACCAGCTTCCAGGAGGGAGGCAAGGATCACTTTCTGATGGTCGGAAGGAATGATATTTTTCGAATCTTGGGTTAAAGAGCTGATCGCTGCGGGCAAACTTCTTTGTTTAGGGAAAGGGAGCTGGACACGGGTTGTCGATAAAATATTTTTGAGAGAAAGCAAGGTGGTATTGATTTGGGTAAAAGTGTTGGGTTTTGTGATGGTCTGCCATGCCTGTTCACCGTCGATATAAGAATAGCAGGTAACGAGCCGGTTATTGCTGGGGCAAAAGGGTTGACCGCGAAGGTCCGCGTACATGGTGGGGGTTAGAAAATGATGATGAAGCAGAAGGTGATTCAGGATATATTCGGTAACAATAGATTTGGCCGAATTGGGCGGGTAAAATTTAAGAATGTACTGTCCTTTTGTCGTTGCCATAAACACCACGGCATTGTAGTGGGAAACGCTAACGCCTTTTTCTTTTTCATAATAGCACAGATCCCCCAAGCCAAAGAAACGGCATAGGTGCTCGATATCATCCCGTGAAAGGTCGAAGATTTTTATATTTGATGAGAGATTGGCGATACCGGCAAAAAGATTGATACGTTCGTAGTTTATGCGCATTCAACTCCAGCTTGGCGTCGTAATACGTAGATTTTTTATACTCATTTTTGAATAATATATTAGAATAACAAGACCGTCAATTAAAAGTTCATTAGGAATATTCGGCTTATGGGAAAGAATTTCACCTTTTTGAAAAATATATATCGATCTAATACCTGGGAGTTGAACTCTATCGCCAAGTTGATTTTTTGCGTTACTTTTAAATGCAACTTGAAGTGCAAAATATGCTCTATCTGGAAAAAAGACCATCGAGAAGAGCTTTCGGTCGGTGAAATTGAAAAAATGTTCAAGAAGTTGCCCAATCTCAGCTGGCTCGATTTGACTGGCGGAGAGATCGCCTTAAGAGAAGACTTGATCGATGTTATCCGAACCATTATCACCCATTCTAGAAATTTAAAAGGTTTCCATATGACCAGCAATGGGATGCTTCCGGAAAAAATAATAAAGGCGGCGCAAGAAGTTATTCGCTTGAAACTAAAACCGGTTATTTCAATAAGTATCGATGGCCCTCCAGAGGTCCATGATTTGTTGCGCGGGCACAAAGGATCGTATGCTCAAGCGATTAAAACATTTACGGCATTGAAGAGTTTAAAAAATAGCGATACGCACATATCCTGCACCATTTCAAAATTCAATTTGAAGTATATAGACGAATTCGTTGCCGCTCTTAAGAAGGATGTTCCCAGGTTCTCGATGAAAGACCTGCATTTCAATTTTTATCATGTTTCAGGGCACTACTATGCTAATGAAACTTTGGGAGAAAAAGGCAAGGAGGGTATTGGTTTCAGCCATATCCGTAAATATTTCCGTATGCGTGGCGGGCAAAATTTTATAAAGAATTATCTGGAAGATAAATATCTTTTCTATTTAGAAAAATACCTGAATGGAGAAAAGATCTCTTTGGCGTGTCAAGCGCTGCATGGGAGTGTTTTTGTTGATGCCTATGGGACAGTTTTCCCTTGTTTATATTATAACCGGCCCATTGGGAGATTAAATGAGATCGATTATGATATTAACAAGCTTCTTAAGTCTCCGGATTTGGATCAATTAAAAATACAGGTCAAACATCAAGACTGCGATCGTTGTTGGTCTGACTGCGAGGCCTATCCAATGATTATTGGGAATTTACTGAAATTGACCAAACCCGCATCCAATTAATACCAAATAAGTTTCGATAGCCTTCCGTCATGTCATTTTTCTTTTCAGGTCTTGTTCGGGGTGTATAATCAAAGGAAATGTTGATTTCAAGAATGGCATTTTGGAGATTTCAGTGTAAGCTTATGTGGAAGGCTTTTAGTTTATGAGATCATCAAAGAAAGATCCGATAGATATTTTATTTGTCCATCGAGGCAGAGAACTGCCTGATCGGGAAGATGTGCTTTTATCTCCGTTGGGGTCATTTTATCTTGCTGATTATTTGGATAAAAAGGGGATCAAGGTAAGAATGTTAAACTGGCCTTTGTTACGTTACGAAAAAGAAAGGTTCGATATAGATTCTTTTTTGAAAGATCATGTTGTCAAAGTGGTGGGTTTGGATCTTCATTGGCATGCTCAGAGTGATAACGTTATTAAATTCGCGCAGGAAATCAAACAGCAACACCCTCAGATCAAAATTGTTCTGGGAGGCAATACGGCCGGCTTCTTTGCCCGGGAAATATTGGAGAGTTTTAGTTTTATTGATTGCATCATTAGGGGGGATGCTGAAGTCCCTCTCTTGGAGTGTATGGATCGTTGGAGAACAAAGGATGATAGTCTTCTGAATATTTCAAATTTAGTCTGGCGAGGGAAGGATCAAATTATTTTTAATGATCATGATTACGCCTGCGGGAAACAGTTATTGGAAACCCTTGAGTATCCGCGATTCGATCTTCTTGTTAATGAGCAGGAGCAGTATTTGGCTCAGTCAGCCAGTTTTTTCATCAAAAAGCCCAAGAGAATGATCTTCTATAATCCGGGCCGCGGGTGCTTGGGCGCTTGTCAATTCTGTGGAGGCGGTTCGGATATCCAGCGGCTTCTTTATAATAGAAAGGGACTGCTCTGGCCATCGTTGTCATGTGTCAAAAACACGTTCAGGACATTTCAGGGAATGGGGATTGACTGTGTCTATTTGCCTTTTTGTTGCCCTTCTCTTGAGCCTTTTTATATAGCACTATTTAAAGATTTCCAAATTAATCCGATCGGTTTCGATGTTTATGTGGAAACATTCTCGCTGCCAAGTCCGGAATTTATCAGTGCTTTTAGAGGGGCGTTCACAGGAGAGCTTACGGTCGTCTTGTCGCCGGATACTGGGAGCGATGCGTTGAGGAAGAAGATCAAGACTTTCAATTATTCCAATGAAGAATTGATTTTTTCTTTGCAAGATCAGGGACATAAGGGGGTGAAGACAAAGATTTTCTTTTCTACAGGGTTTGCGGATGAAACCCCCCAGGATTTATTAAAGACGATAGCTTTGATCCGTTATCTGAAAGGAAGATTTGAGGTGGAATTAGTCGCGGACTCCATTGAGCTTGAGCCGGGCTCACCGCTGTACTCTTTTCCTGAGAAGCATGGGATTCGATCATCAAGGGTTCGTTTTCTTGATTTCATGTCTGCTGCGGCGAACTTTAAAAGAAGCGTTGGGTATGATACTCGTTATTTTAAGGATGAAGAAATTATTGCAAATTGTGAAAGGCTTGAACGAGAGTGTAGTTCCCCCAAGCGATAATTTTGGTATAATATTTCCATATAAATTCGCTTATCAAACACTGGTGCAGTATTTTTTACCTGAGGATCTTTAAATGGCAGCGATAAGATATGAAAGTATTTTAATTGAGCAAGCCCTGGCGCATGAATACGCGGCCGAAATGGAGCATGCCCTTAAGGGGATGAGCGGGCTTAATGATATCAAACCTCTGGTCCGGGATTTTGAAGGAACCTTCGCCCGGTATATCGGGGTCAAGAATGCTGTTGCGGTCAACTCCGGAAGCGATGCTTTAAAAATGGCCCTGCTGGCGGCGGGGGTAGTGGCGGGGGATGAGGTGATCGTCCCCAATTTGACCTATCAGGCGGTCGCTTTGGCCGTATTTTACTGCGGGGCCAAGCCGGTGCCGGTGGATGCTAGGGCGGATGATCTGCAGATGGATCCTGAGGCGGTCAAGAAGGCCATCAGCAAGAAGACAAAAGCGGTCATTGCCGCCCATATGTTTGGCCGGGCGTGTGACGTAGAGCAGATCGGAAGATTATGCAGACAGAAGAATATTTTATTGATCGAAGATGTTTGTCAGGCTGAAAGTTCCCGCGCCAAAGGGCGCATGTTAGGCAGTTTCGGGGACATGGCCGTATTCTCTTTTTCTTATTATAAGCCGTTATCATCCTGTGGAGGAGGTGGCGGCATGGTGGTTTTTAACAATGATACCGGTTCTCGTATTCGACGCTGGATGGAAGACTGGCGCAATGAAGATGAATTATTGAGGCTCGGGCAACGGTTTGCGCCGATGGCCTTCATGGATCTTATTGCCTTGCGGGTCAAATTTTCTCACCTTAAAGAGATCATTGCTTCAAGGCACAAGATCAAGGAACTGTATGAACAGGGACTTGGGGGCATTAAGGGATTGACTGTTTTTAAGGACCCTCCGGGGACAACAAGCGTCGCGCAGAATTTTGTCATTTGCTGCCGACAGAGAGACCAATTATTTGATTTTTTGAACGACCATGGGATCATGGCCCAAAGACCTTATTTGCCGCTCCATCAAATGGCGGTATTCCAAGGCAGCCAAAAAGGGAAGTTTCCGGTAAGCGAAACGTATTTTGCGACGAGCTTGCACCTTCCTTTGCATTCGTTCATGAGCCGGGATAAAGCCCGGGAAGTGGTTGAATGCTGCCGGAGTTTTTTATGAAGATCAACCCCTCTAAAATAAGGCTGGATGTTTCAACAGTTTGCCAGTTGAAATGTCCGTCGTGTTCAAACGCGGGCGGCCTGATAGCCCGGCATCTCGGGGCCCAATTCCTTAAATTCAAAGATTTTAAGAAGATCGTTGATTCCCATCCGAGCATTCGCAGCATAGAGCTGAGCAATTGGGGGGAGATCTTTTTGAATAGCGATTTGCTGAAGATCGCCGCGTATGCGTATAAAAATAAAATTGTTTTAAATGCGATTAATGGAGTGAACCTTAATACGGTCAGTGAAGAAATGCTGGAAGGGTTAGTGAAATATCAGTTTGGCGTTATTACCTGTTCAATTGACGGAGCCAGTCAGGACACGTATAAAATATATAAAAGGGGCGGCAGCTTTGAGGCCGTTTTGACCAATATCAGGAAAATCAATGAATTCAAGACTAAGCATCAATCGGCGCTGCCAAAATTGCGCTGGCAATTTGTGGCCTTTGGGCATAATGAGCATGAAATTCCCCGGGCCCGGCAAATGGCCCGCCGACTCGGCATGGAGTTTTATGTGAAACTGGCGTGGGACGGGTTTTCTCAGGTAAGGAATAAAGATTTAGTCAAAATGTTCTCAGGGGCGGGCGTTGCCAGCAGGAAAGATTATCAAAAGAAATATGGGGCCATTTATTTGGCTCAGAAGACCTGCTCCCAACTATGGCTCGATCCCCAGATCAATTGCGATGGCCGGGTATTGGGATGCTGTGTCAATTATTGGGGAGATTACGGCAACGTCTTTAAAGAAGGCCTGATAGGGATTTTAAACAATGAGAAAATGAATTACGCCAGGGCCATGTTGTTGGGGCGCAAGGAACAGAGGGACGATATCCCTTGCAGTCGATGTTCTTGGTATAAGCAAATGAAAAAAAGTCGGGCATGGTTGTTTTCCCGCAAGGGGATATTTAAAACCGTATAATATGATGAGCGCACGTTTTTTTATTCGAAATGATGATGTGTGGACGCTGGACCGTGAGTTCCGCTTCTTTTTTGATCTGGCCCTAGAGCGTGGCCTTCCGGTCATTTATGCCGTTATCCCGGGGAAGATGGAGCGCGGGCTGGTCCGGTTTTTATGCCGTGCCAAGGAAAGAACGCCGCAATTGTTGGATATTGTCCAGCATGGATGGCTCCATGCGGATCATTCCCTAGAGGCAGGGACAAAATATGAATTTGGCTCTTCAAGGGCTTATGGGCCCCAGCAGGAAGACATCCGGCAGGGCTTTAAAAAAATGCGTATGGCCTTCGGGGAGAATTTTATCCCTGCGTTCGTTCCGCCGTATCACGGGTATGACCGGCGCACATTACAGGTGCTTCACGAGGAGGGGTTTCAGGTTTTTTCAGCCGGAGGGCGCTTGTCACAGAAAAGCAAGGGATTGATAGAAATACCGGCACAGGTTTCATTTAGTTGTTATGAAAAAGGCCGACCGAAAATTAAAAATGCCCGGGAGGTGGTCGGGATTTTGGCAGGAGGCATTTATGGTCGGGCATTATCGGGGGTCGTGACGCATCATGAGGATTTTTCGACCGCGGTATTTCGTAAGCAATTGATGCTATTTTTTGATTGCATCGTGGCATTAAAGGCTAAAGAGGGATGGAGGCCGTTTTTATTTTCTGATATTTTATCAGAATTCAAAGCATTTGAATGATGACAGACGAAGAGATGTTAGGGATGCCTGAGCCAATGGCTAGGTATCAGCGGTGTCGGAGGGCATGATGGATTCTTATGTATATAAAGGGACCGGATATGAGCTCGATAAAGAGGCGGCTTGGGAGTATATTCGTGACGGATATCTGCTGGGCCCCCGCACAGTTCTAAAAGGGAGAATGAAACTCCCGCAGCCGATATTACCGTCTATTTCAGTCGATTTAAGTAACCTTTCTTTTTTGGTTCAACAAACCCTGGAATCTGTAATGGGCAGTATGTCTGGTTCCCCTCGAGCAGTTCTGTTCAGCGGGGGGTTTGATTCCATGTTGATAGCTGGCCTGGCAGGGCGCTGTAAGGCCCAAGTAACGGCGGTGACTGTCCAATTTGATGATTTTAACCCGTTAACAGTGGCGGGGGCTGTGTGGTTCGCCGATAAAATGGGGATTGCTCATCACGTCCTTCATGTTAAAGCGGGGGAGTTTTTATCTGCTTTTGAAGATCTTGCGGGTCTAACAGATGAGCCTCTGTTGGACTTAGACTTGGGCGTTGTGTATGCTGCGTTCAAGAAATATGATCCACGGATCGCTGGAGATGTTTTTGTTTCGGGGATGGGCTCTGATCAGTGGTTTGGCAATGAAGCTTTGAAGCTGGGGATGGGAGGGGTTGCTGCTCGTCTGGATTGGACGATGGTGGATGAAGAGGCTCATCAGCGGGTGGCACAAACGTGTGGATGCAAGTTTGTTTTTCCGTTTTTATCAAGTCCCATGCTGGCATTGTCCCAATTAATTCCTGCAACGATGAAGAAGGATAAGAAATTATTGCGTTCGTTGGCAGTAGCAAATACAATTTTGGATCGGGGGTACGGAAGTGAATTGCAAATCCCCCTATTAATGCGGCATATTTTTATTAAAACTTATGGAAATAGAGCTTGGCCTTGTCCCGTATCGGTTCCGGGCAATAGCAGTCGTATAGATGACCGGATGTTACGGCAGATTATTCTCGGCCTTTGGTTGGAGAAAGCAAAAGATAGAATAGCAGGGCTATGAATTTCAAGCGCCTTTTTCCTCCTTCAGGTCAGCTTGCAAATGCCATGGGATCCGGGGCCGATAGTACTTGAAGCGCCGCCGTAATGGATTTTTTGCGCTGCGAGAGGTGTGTTAGATAGGTGTTCTCCAGATTCGACGGATAAGAAGAAAATTTAATTGATTTCTCGCGTTGGATATTTTTTAGATATTCCTGCACTAGTCCAATTTTAACCAGGGTGTTAAGGACCAAGGATTGTTCCGGTTTAATTTTATGCCGGGTGAAATGATCTTTAATAATGAGTTTGATCCCTGCCGCGGGCACATTAAAAAACAGGCAAGAAATGACCATGCTGGACAGATCAGAGAGAATGTAATCTTCACGGATATGAGATAAGTCCAGGGTGTAGACGATTTTTTTATTGATGAGAAAGTTGTTTAAATTGGCATTGTTGAAAAGACATTGGCGAGTAAATAATTGTTGATGCTGCTGATATGTTAGACAGGCTTCTTTCAAGGCTGCTTCAATGGTGTCCTTTTGGTCATAAGGGGCAGTGCGCTTGAAGGCTTGGGCCAGATCCTTGGCCGTGGTTATCAGGTTTTTTTGTTTGAGAAAAGGGATCCGGCCTGCGTTAAGGGACAATATGTTTTTTAAGGAAAGCAGGGCGGTATTGATTGCGCCGATAGTATCCCGCTGTTTGATGACCTTCCACGCTTCAAGTCCTTCAATATAAGAATAGCAGGTGGCCAGTCGGTCATTGCTGGCAAGAAACGGCTGACCGTTTAGGCCCGCATACATGGCGGGTGTCGGGAAATGTTGTTTGGTCAGAAGTCGGTTGATCGCGTATTCAACGGTAACGGTTTTGTTTGCATTCAGCGGATAAAATTTAAGCGCATACTGTCCTTGAGTAGTGGCGGCAAAGACAAAGAAATTGGAGTGGGAAACGCTGATGCCTTTTTCTTTTTCGTAATGCCGGAGCTTTCCGATAGAGAAGAAACGGCAGATGCTTTGGATGTCCTCGCCGGATGGGGCGAAGGGCCTGGTATCTAACGACATATCATCAATGCCGGCAAAAAGAAGAGGAGAAAGAGGACTGATTTTCTTTGGCATGAATAAGTTTAGTCAGGATCTAGAAAATTAATAGGTGTATATTAATGAACACCATGTATTAGGAGTTCCGGGATTCCCGCATCCGCAAGGGGATCCGTTGGCACATCCCGTCCCTTGAGGGCTGCAACTGGTTCCGCCGGACACATCCTGTGAGCAGACGGATGTAAATGGATTAGAGTTGGCACTGCAGAAACTGGTACTGCAAGTAACTGTTGTGGAAGTATATGCTGGATTTCCTGGCGTTGGGGATTGGCTGCAGGAACATATTGACGGATAAGCAGTCGGGCACGTGGCGCCCAAAGTTGTTACCGTAGGTGCAGGAGCCACCTCGTACTCGCAATTCCCCTGACCGTCAGGTTTAGTGCCGGTAGGGCAGGTAAAGTAGTAGTAACAGTATGTCCCCGGAGAAGTATGGCTGCTGGGGCAGACTCCTCCCGGCGCTTCCACGATCGGGTAACTTCTATCCAAAAGGTCTGTGGCCGGAGCCGCTCCGTTGCTCGTACAAAACAAAGCCCCGACAGGCAGCGAACCCGTACAGGTGGGGCCGGGGCAAGTGGAATCCTGCTGGCAATAAGAGGCTGGGATACAATTGGTGGTGACAGTGGCCGAGCATGTTGGGGTAGAGGTGTTGGGAGAACAAGTTGAAGCCCAAAGTCTTTGGCCTAAATAGCAAGGGGGCGAAGTGTCATTATTAGGAACAGTGTAAGTGCCGCCAGGCCCTAATGGCAGCGGATTGTTACCGCACGATTCTGCTATCGGGGCGCAGCAGGTAGAATCCTGGGTGCACGCGGAAGTGGGTGCTCCGTCACATGCGGATCCTTGCGGATTACAGCTGTGAGTTGAATATCGGAACCCGGGTTGGCAGGCGGAACCTACGACCCCGCCGCATCCTCCGGGAGTGGTCCAACACTGACAGATGCTAAGATCCATATTGGGGATCTCGTTCACCGGAGCCTGACTGAGATTTTCTTCAAAAGAATCCTGGACACCTTCATCCCATAGTTTAAAATAGGCGTTTACCGAACGCAGGGCATACGGCCCCATATACACGATCCCTAAAATAACCAGGATGGCGATCAGAGTGTATTCAATGATGGATTGGCCGTTTTTATTCATGGTTTTTATGATCTATAGAAAGTATATCTGATAAAATGCAGTTGTGCAAGCGAACCGTGGGGCTATTTTATTTATGACCAAAAACTGTTTACCTGAGGATTTTGAGGCCCGGATCAAGGAAATTTTACCCTCAATGCCGGTGTCTATTTTTGAGCCTCGATCATTTCAGGCGTTTAGGATCAATACCCTGAAAATTGGCGTCGAAGAAGCCTGGAAACTGCTGTCAGAGGCTCAAGTGGATTTTCAACCCGTCAGCTGGTGTCCCTATGCGATCGTGGTAGCAAAGGCCAAAGCTGGGGAATTGCTCAGGTCAAATTTTGTTAATGACGGGATCTTATATGCCCAGGGATTAGAGAGCATGCTGGCTGTCATGGTACTGGACCCGGCTCCCCAAGAGCGGGTCCTGGACCTGTGCGCGGCCCCGGGAAGTAAAACCACGCAAATAGCCATGCATATGCAGAACACCGGAGCCCTGATCGCCAATGAGCCGGTCAGGGACAGATTTTTCAGGTTAAGATCGGTGGTCCAGCTGATGGGGGCTAAGGTTAAATTAAGTTCGATAGACGGTCGGAGACTACAGGCGCGCGAGGGGCTGTTTGACCGTATTTTAGTGGATGCTCCCTGCAGTTGTGAGGGGCGTTTTTTAATGGACGATCCCAAAAGTTTCGGATATTGGAGTGTGCGTAAGATCAAAGAAATGTCCCATAAGCAAAAGGGCCTTTTGCTTAACGCCGGCAGGCTTTTGAAGCCGGGCGGAGTTATGGTATACGCGACCTGCACCTTTGCTCCGGAAGAAAACGAAGAGGTGGTGGATTGGTTTTTGCGTAAGACAGAAGGGAAATTTGAGCTTCTGCCGGTCTCTTTGCCCGGTGTGGGAACGTATCCTTGTTTGACTAAATGGCAGGCGCGCAGCTATGAAAGCGTGCTTACGCCAGCGGCACGAATTTTACCCGATGACAGAATGGAAGGTTTTTTTATTGCCAAAATCACTAATTCTCACTATAAATGAAGGTATGCATTTAAGAGTATCATTGATATTTCTGGTGTTTATATTTTTAGGAGGGGCCGTTTGGGCGCAAAACAAGGCGGAAGATGAGATCACCCTTGAGGTCAACACGGTCCAGATCATCCTTAACGATGAGCATCGCAGCGGGGTTGACTGGGGAGCCATCGTTTCCGATTTTCATACGGCCCTTCTTAAGAAAGAAGATGATACGGCTTGGGAAGAGAAAAAATACCGGTTGAGTTTTGGCACTGTTTCGCAGGATGATTATGTGGTCCTGCTCGACGCGCTTGATACGGTCGGACGGATGAGCCAGTTCCCCCAGCCGCCGGTCAAGGCCCTGGTGGGGACACCCGTCAGCATCAGCCTGGAGAAACAAAATATTTTGGTGAATGTGCGCCCGACGCGGTTAAAGTCAGGGGACATTTCTTTTAGCCTTGAGCCGCATGCGGCGTTGTTGGGCACAGAACTTCGAGATGGCCGCAGGGTTCCGGTATCGGTACTGCTTAAGACCCAGACGAATTTGACGGTGGGAAATAATACCACGGTCGTTATCGGCGGCCTCATGAAAGAAGAAGAGATAACCCGTACCCGGAAGTTGCCGCTATTGGGGGATATTCGTTTGTTGGGGGACATCCCGTTTTTCGGGCTGGTCTTTCGCAGTCAGGGCCGTTTGATGCAAAAAACGGAAACGATCATTTTTTTGACGGTGCGCATGAATGCTGAGCCGACGCCGCAGGTAGATAATCCATCATGATATTAAGGATCCTGATCTGTTTTTTATTGGTGTTAACGCTGCCCGGTTGCGGGGGAAGTCCTGTGGTCGCACCGACGTTGCCGTCGGGGATTGCCTTGCAGGATGTCTGTGACCGTTACCATGTCAGCTGGCAGTGGGACGGCGTCACCCAGGTGGTCATGCTGGAATACAAAGGCAATAAGGCCAAGGCCCTGGTAGGCAGCCCGGTGGTGTTGCTGGGCCGTGAGAAAATTGTACTAAGCTCACCCTTACGCCGGGATCACAGTACGATCTATGTGCCGGAAGATTTTGAGGACAAGGTGTTAGCCCCCTTCGGAGTGTCCATGGGGAGGATGCCGCAGCTCGAGGGATTTTCGCGGGTCCATGCGATCGTCATCGATGCCGGTCACGGAGGCAAAGATCAGGGAACGATGGCCCCGTCCGGCATGAATGAAAAAGAGATCGTCTTAGATATCGCCAAGCGCTTGCGGGTGCTTTTGGAAGGATCCGGGATCAAGGTCATCATGACCCGGGACACGGACCAGTTCATCACCTTGCCCCAGCGTACACAGATCGCGGCGCAAAGTGGCGCCGACCTGTTTATCAGCATCCATGTTAATTCTAATCAGGATAAGGCTATCCATGGTTTGCTCGTTTATTATATTGAGACCATTGAGAAAAGGTATTTGACTGAAGCCCAGCGCAAGATCAATGAACATATATTTACCCAGAGGCTCAACCCTGTCGCTTCCAGAACCCTGCAGACCATTGTTGCGGACATGATGGAGGCGTTAAAGACGGCACAGTCTCAGAAGCTGGCGAAAATGATCGTCAGGGAAGCCCGGCAGGAGGGCAGGCTTAATGTGCGCGGTGACGGAATGCGTTTTTGCCATTTTTATGTGGTGCGCAACACCTTAGTTCCCGCCGTCCTGGTTGAGACCGGATTTTTATCCAACCGCCAGGAACGAGCCAAACTGGTCTCACCCGATCACCGCCAGAAAATAGCGGAGATCATCGCCCGCGGAGTTCTCGATTATGCCAATGATTAGTTCTTCTGATCATCCCATAGGCGTATTTGATTCCGGTCTGGGCGGTCTGACCGTAGTTCAAGAGATCAATCGTCAGCTTCCAAATGAAAAGGTGGTATATTTCGGCGATACCGCCCGCGTCCCTTACGGTACTAAATCGGGGCCGACGATCATACGTTATGCGCGCGAGATCGTGCGGGTCTTATTAAAGTATAAGGTCAAAATGGTGGTGGTGGCCTGTAATACAGCCTCTTCTCTGGCACTGGAGACATTAAAGAAAGAATTTGACCTGCCGATCTTAGGCGTGATCGATCCGGGGGCTAGAAAAGCATCCTTGGTCACCCGCAATAAGAAAGTCGGCATTATAGCCACTTCATCGACGGTCAAAAGCGGCAAGTACGTGAAAAGGCTTAAGCAATTCGACAAAGACATTGATGTCATCAGTCAAGCCTGTCCTTTGTTTGTTCCCTTAGTCGAGGAAGGCTGGTTTGATAATCCGGTCACCACCCAGGTGGCCAAGCAATATTTGAACGATATGAAAAAGCATGACATTGATACCCTGATCTTAGGCTGCACCCACTATCCTTTATTGCGCAAAGTCATTCATCGCGTCATGGGGCCGCGGGTGGAATTAGTCGATTCGGCCAGGGAAGTGGCCATGGGTGTCAAAGAATTGTTGACCCGTCAGCGGATGTTACGTACGCGTCTGCAGCCCGGGCAGCATTTGTTCATCGTCAGTGATGAGCCCAAGCAGTTCCAGCGCCTGGCCTTAAGATTTTTAGGAGGCGGCGTTAAACATGTCCGGAGACATATCTATGTTTGAGCTAACTGTCAGCGATCATATCGCCTCCGCCCATCAATTACACGGCTACGATGGGCCTTGCAAGAACATGCACGGGCACACCTGGAAGGTCCAGATGGTGGTATGTGCCAGGCAGGTGGATAACATCGGGTTGGTCGCGGATTTCAAGGTCCTTAAAGCTAAACTCAAAGACGTGGTGGGCCCCCTAGACCATGTGGTCCTCAATGATCTGCCGGTTTTTAAGGATTTGAATCCGTCAACAGAGAATCTGGCCCGCCATATTTATCGCGCGTTGAGTGCAACCTGTGCGCCGCTTGAGTTAAAACATGTGCAGGTATGGGAATCTGATACCTCGAGCGTCATTTACTATGAATAAACGTAAAGCTGTTATTTTACTTTCTGGAGGTCTTGACTCCTCAACGACCCTTTATTACGCCGTTGCCAAGGGCTATGAATGTCACTGCCTGATCTTTGACTACGGCCAGCGTCACCGCAAAGAGATCATCCAGGCCAAAAAGATCGCACGTGTGCGGGGGGCCAAAAGTGTTTGCGTCAAGATCGGTTTGCCCTGGAAAGGCTCTGCTCTTTTGGATAACAAAATTTCAGTTCCGCGCGGCAGAGCGTTGGATGCGAGGGACATTCCCGTCACCTATGTGCCCGGGCGCAATATTATTTTTTTAAGTTTTGCAGCCTCGTATGCCGAGGCGATCGGCGCCAAGACTATTTTTATCGGAGCCAATGCGGTAGATTATTCCGGCTACCCGGACTGCCGGCCCGAATTTATCCGGGCCTATCAAGGTATGCTGGCCCGTGGCCTCAAGGCGTCTTTCGAGGGGAATAGTATTAAAGTGGTGACCCCGCTAATTCATTTGAGCAAGGCTAAGATCGTGAAATTAGCCGTAAAATTACAAGTGCCGCTGCAGTTGACCTGGTCGTGCTATAACGGGGCTTCAAAGCCGTGCGGGGTATGCGACAGCTGTCGTCTGCGCTCTGAAGGTTTCGCGCAAGCTAAAATTCAAGATAACGCCTTGGATAAGTAGGTACGCAAAATAAATAGGGGACAGCGCCCTATTTATTAATCTTTCATTTTTAAATAGGGACGTCTACCAATTTTCCGAGTTATTCATATGAAAGCTAAAATTTCAGAAATATTTTTTTCCATTCAAGGCGAGGGACCTTATGCCGGGGTGCCCCAGGTCTTTGTGCGGTTTTTTGAGTGCAATATGCATTGTGCCTGGTGCGATACGCCTGCGTCCATCGGAGATGGCAAGCATGAGTTTAAAGAATTTAGTGCCGGGGATTTGTTGGACCGGGTGGATTCTTTGGGTGAAGATTGCCATTCTGTCAGTATTACCGGCGGAGAGCCCTTGTTGCAGGCTGATTTTCTTAAAAGTTTTTGCCGAAGCCTGCAAGGGCATGGCAGAAAAGTGTATTTGGATACTAACGGAACACTGCCGCAGGCTTTAGAGGCCCTCATCAACGATATTGATATCATTGCCATGGATATTAAACTGCCGTCTTCGACCGGGCAGAAAGCGTTCTGGTCAGCGCACAGCAAATTCTTGAAGATCGCCCGGCGCCGCGAAGTCTTTATAAAAGCGGTAATATCATTGAATACCCGGCCTGACGAAGTGCTCAAGGCCGCCCGGTTGGTCGCCGAGATTGACCCGAAGATCCTGTTGATTCTGCAGCCAAATTATTTAGACATGAAAAAAGGGGTCATTGACGAATGTTTGAAGCATCAAAAAGTATGTGCAAAAATCCTTAAAGACGTTAGAATATTGCCTCAAATGCACAAGTTCATGAAGTTACGTTAAGGGGGAATATGCAGAAGATCAGTTCATACGAAGGCCGCCAAAAGGATATCCGTTTGCTGAAAATGTCGGATATTGAAGTCTGGGAAAATCAATATGCCGACAGGGATTATGTGGTGGAATTGAATATCCCTGAGTTTACTTGTATTTGTCCGAAGACCGCTTTGCCCGACTTTGCCGTCATTAAGGTTTCGTATAAGCCGGCCAAAACATGTCTGGAATTAAAATCTTTAAAAATGTATTTGCTCGAATACCGTCAGCTGGGCATTTTTCACGAGCATTTGGTCAATAAACTGCTGGATGATTTCGTCAAAGCCTGTCATCCCCGCTGGATGCGCGTAGAAGTGTTGATGAACCCGCGCGGCGGCATCGGGACAACCGTATTGGCCGAGTATCTACAAAGGAAAAAATAAATGAAACGACCCGACGGACGTAAACCCGATCAATTGCGCCGCATCAAAGTCACCAAGAACTATATGAAAAATGCCGAAGGCTCCTGCCTGATCGAATTCGGCGAAACCAAGGTCATTTGCACGGCTTCCGTTGAAGAAGGTGTTCCCCCGTTCTTAAAAGGATCAGGAAAAGGATGGGTAACTGCGGAATACGGGATGCTGCCGCGCTCGTGCACCAGCCGTATCAGGAGAGAAAAGACCTCCGGCCGCACCGAAGAGATCCAGCGCCTGGTCGGCAGAAGTTTGCGTGCAGTTGTTGATATGAGCCAGTTAGGCGAACGCACTGTCCGTATCGATTGCGATGTTGTGCAGGGCGATGGCGGGACCCGGACTGCGTCCATCACCGGAGGGTTCATAGCCCTGACAGACGCGATTCACTGGATGCAACAAAAGAAGATGATCGAGACTTTGCCGGTGAAAGACTTTGTTGCGGCCATAAGCGTTGGTATTTATCAAAATGTCCCCGTATTGGATTTAAATTACCCTGAAGACTCAAAGGCTGATGTGGATATGAATGTGGTGATGGTCGGTCACGGCGCATTTGTGGAAGTGCAGGGCACCGGCGAGGGAGGCACATTTTCCGATACCCAAATGCAAGCGCTGCTAAAGCTGGCCAAAAAAGGCATCAAAGAACTTTTGAGCATTCAAAAGAAGAACTTGCCTTATTATCATCCCGCTGTCATTCCCGCGAAGGCGGGAATCTAATGTTATGAATGAATTGATCGTTGCTTCCCGTAATAAAGGGAAAGTCGCTGAAATTAAAGAATTGTTAGCCGGACTGCCTTTTAAGGTTACTTCTCTTTTGGATTATCCGCATGTCCCGGAGATCATTGAAGACGGAAAGACCTACCGTGCCAATGCCATGAAGAAAGCCCGCGAGACCGCACGCGCCACCGGAAAAATGGCGATGGCCGATGATTCAGGCATTGAGGTCAAAGCGTTGGGCAATGCCCCCGGCATTTATTCAGCCCGTTTCGCCGGTGAGGGTGCTAGCGAAGACGACCGCAACAATAAATTATTTGCCATGCTCAAAGGGGTGCCCCAGGCCAAGCGCCAGGCCCGGTATCGCTGTGTGATAGCCCTAAGTGATGCCAGAGGCAAAGAACTGGGGATCGTTGAGGGGACCTGCAGCGGCTATGTTACCACCGCGAACAGGGGCAGTAACGGTTTTGGTTTCGACCCGCTTTTTTTGATCAAACGGTACAATAAAACTTTCGGCGAATTACCTGCCAGCCTTAAGGCCAAAATTTCCCACCGGGCCCGGGCATTAAGAAAATTCTGTTTGTTGTTGCGCCAGTCTACTGCAAAAGATTCTTAAAAAGAGTGTTGATGACCTGCGGTACGGATATTTTCTTTTTGTACTTCGGATTAGTGATCTTATCGTAAACATGGATCCTTAACGTCTTTAATACGTCCTGGGCAATGGGAGGGACAACGCCGGAGCTTAAGTCCACCGTCATGTCGAGATCGCAGTTCTGGTCAAAACCAACCCAACCCTGGCCTAAGAGCACGATACTGGGGCCTTTAAGCCTTAAATTATCGGTGTTGATCTTCTGACCCTCAATGATGAAATTCCCCTCGGCGTCGGTGATCATCACCTCACCCAGATGCAGAGAATCGTTGAGGATGCTCAACAAACCTTTAAACACGTTGAATTGTGTTAAAAACCCTTCCCGTATGGCCAGGGATCCTTTGGCATGGAATTTATTTTTAAAGTCGGCTATTGTTCCGTTGCCGATGGCCGTTAAATAAAATTTCCCATTGACCTCGTCCATTTTAAAAGGCGAATCCATTTTTAATGCGCGCAGGTCCGTGCTGTTAATATTCAACGCCAGATCATAGGGCATTCCCTCCCCAAGCAAGTTCAGGGAAGCAACGGCATGTGCATTGCCGTCATAAAATTTTCCGTCGAGCGTTAGTGTCCTGATATTCCCGCGGACGAGATCAGCGCTGATCTTGACGTCATCAAGCGTATAGCCTTTTAGACGGATCATCGGAGAGGTAATATCGGCATTAAATGTGAAAGTCTTCCAATCGAACCCGGCACCCTTAAGATCAGCCGTCAAGCTGAGCATGCCCTCAGGATGAAAAGGCAGGATATTAGTTTTTTGCGTAGGAGGCAGATCATTGATAAGATCTTCCAGGCGCATGGACATCCGGTTTGTCAACGCGAAGGCAGGTTGTCGCCCCTTAACAAAAGTCACGGTCCCTTTAGCATCAAATGCGGCATTCAAATATTTACCCGTCAAATGATCGATCGTGAGCAAGTTTCCGGTCTTGACCATATTTGCTTTAAGCTGGATCTTCTCACCGTCGAGTATGGTAAAGATCCGGGGCTCCTTGAAATTATCCAGGCTGCCGGTCAAAGAGTACGGCTGCGCGAGATAGGTGACGGTAAAGTCGCGCCATTTCAGGGAATCATTGGTGGATTCAATGATGCCGGTGATATTACTGATCTTTTGATGCCATTTACTGCTGGCGATACTGACATTTTTAACGGAAGCCGTCATGCGGATGTTCCCGCTCAAGGGGTTGGAAAGCGGGCCTGCGAATTTAACCTTTACAAAACTTGATCCGTCAAAGGACAGGCCGAATTGGTCAACTATTTGAGGGGCAATAGATCTGATCTTTGATAAATTTAATTCATCGGCCTGCGCATTGATATCAAGCAAAGGATCCTTGAAATTCTTGACCGTTCCGGTGATCTGAAGATTGGTATCAAGGATGTTCACGCTCAGGGCATTGATGACCGCATTGTCCGTTTGAAAATCGGCATCTAGTTCGACATTATCCAAAGGCGGGATAAGAGGGAATCCCCGGATGCCGGCATCCGAAAAAGTGATCGAACCTTTATAGGTCGCCTGCTGGGGCGCATTTAAGGGGAGCTGCAAGTTCAACTCCAGCCGCGGGCTGGCATTAATGGTTTTGCGGCCATCCAGCACCAGGCGGCCTTGAGAGGCGGTGGCCGCTGTGGACAAAGAAAGGTTTTCGTCAGTCAACGTTAAGGAAAATTTATCGGCCTTTAAGGCTTCCGAGGACACCAGGTTGTGCCCCCAGGCAAACGTCATATGATCCAGGGACATCTTGGTGGAAAGGGTAATATTCTTTTGGTCAGTTAAGGACAGTTGCAGATCTTCTAAATGGATCCGCTCACTGCTGAAATCCTTGTCCATGATCCTGGTAGAGAAATGCTCGGCTTGAATGTCTGCTTCTACGGTGATATTGTTCTCATCCTTCATGCGGACCGTCAAAGGTTTTAACGTGATGTCCCCTTTGAATGTCTGTTGAGGATAGTCGACGATAAGCTCATGGGCGGTAATGCTGCCGACAGTTTGAATGCCGTCCTTATCTTTCTTAAGTTTAAAGTTATCCAGGTCGATCGTTGACGCGCTGATCTTGCGGTCGGGTAAATTTAAGAACACATCCTCGGCGTGGAAAGTGCCGTCGAACACAATGCCTTCCGGGCTAAGTTCAAAATCGTTCACTTTGGTTTGCGCACTGCCGCCGGCAAACAGCCCGGGGACCTTGGTTTGGACCTTGTTGAGGGTCATCTGGCCGCGGGCGGTGATATCCCCGTTCTTGTATTGAGCGTCAAGATCATGGATCGCAATGTCCCCTTTAAAGGTTTGATCGCTGCCGGCGATATCCAGGCCGGTGATCAGGACATCCCCCTGGGCGGATGTTTGTTCCTGATCATAATTGATATCCAGGTCCACCCATTTAATGAGCCCGCTGTTTAATTGGATGTCAGGGATCTTCACCAAGGATAAATAAGAGACAGCATTAATATTCTTAAGATGGATCCGAGCCCGGGTGTTTTTGGTGAGGGGCTGATAATAGACAGTGGCGCCCAGTGACCCGTTCTTTTTAGGGATGTCTGCGGTAAAATCGTAGCTGATCCCTTTATAGGAAAGGGAAAGCTTCAAGTTGATATTATTGAATAATTCACTCCAGCGCCGGGGGGAAGAAAGGTCCTCGACTAGGGCTTGACCGTCAGTGATGGTGATGCCTCCCCAGGTGATGTCAAAGGCTGAAGGAGCTTGAGGTTTTGCCGCAACGCTTGAAGGAGCATCTTGAATATCACTGAAATTCCAGACATTCTCAGCGGTGCGGACCAAATGCACCGAAGGGGAACTTACATGGATAAAGGGAATGGTGATCTTATAATGCTTGAGTCCGGGGATGAGGATGAATCCGAAGGAGATCTGGTCAGCCCGGGCAAATACGACCTTCGGCGAGTCTTTCTCATAGATCCGGATGTTTTCAATGATAATACCTTTAAACCAGTTGAAGTGGATGGTATCGATCTGGGCTTTGCGTTTAAGCGTCGTTTCTATCTGCTGGATAGCAATGTTTTTGATCAAGCCGGGGAAGATGACGCGGTTGAGATAAAAAGTCAGTGCGGTCAGGAAGAACACCACACTGCATAAAAGAATAAGGAGCTTTTTGTATTTCATAAGATTGTTATTATACATGGGTTACGGCTGATTTCAATAACAAGACGTGTTAAAGGCTGAATTTGATCCTTAAAAAGAGGAAAAAGAGTAAGTTGCGGAGGTTTTTGTGGACAAGAAAGAAGGCCGAGATATAATTTCCGTGGGGTTTGCCGTTTGGCTTGTTGTCAAAAGCGGGCACAGGGTTCAGGGGGTATTTTGAAGTCTTTGTATCTAAGAGCACTTTCGATCGCCATCATTGCATGTTTAGGTTTTCTCGTCTATTCCAACACCTTCTTTTGTCCGTTCCAGTTCGATGATTTTTCTTTAATTGTTGATAATTCTTCTATAAGGGATCTCCATAGTCTGTTCAATATATGGGCCGTTTATCCCTGCCGTTTCATAACCTTCCTGTCGATCGCGATCAACTATCATTTCCATCAGCTTGATGTTTTGGGCTACCACATTGTAAATTTAGGGGTGCATGTGGCGAGCGCGATGATGGTCTGGTGGCTGGTACTATTGACCCTTTCGACGCCTGCGATGAAAGAGAATAAGATCGCGAAGGATGCGGATCTGATCGCCCTATGCGCAGGGTTGATATTTGTAGCACATCCGGTCCAAACCGAAGCCGTGACCTATATCTGGCAGCGAACAGCCTCAATGACGGCCTTATTTTATTTGGCATCATTAAACCTGTATATCCGATCAAGATTGCTTCAGGACAAAGGGGCGGGTTATAGTACCGGGAAATTTTATTACATCGGCTCTTTGTTAACAGCTGTAGTAGCCATGTTCACCAAGGAAAATGCCATTACCCTGCCGGTCATGATAGTGCTTTATGAATTCAGTTTTTTAAAAGGCAAAAAAAGGATTGATTGGAAAGCCTTGCTCCCTTTTTTGCTGACCTTTCTGATCATTCCCGTAACCATCATGCTGCTTCCCCACTCGTTAAAGGTCCGTGAGGCCGGAGACGTCATCAATGCCGCTGATGTCTCAACGTGCACAAAGTATCTATTGACCCAATTCAGGGTCATGGTGACCTATATAAGACTGGTTTTTCTGCCCTTAGGGCAGGATCTGGATTATGATTATCCTGCGGCAAGAAGTCTTTTTGAATTGCCGGTGTTTCTTAGTTTTCTGTTCCTGGCGGGCATTCTTTTTGCTGCCAAACGGTTATTCCCCAAGTATCGGCTGCTTTCTTTTTCGATATGCTGGTTCTTTGTGACCATGTTGCTTGAATCAAGCGTAGTTCCTCTTCCGGATTTCATTTTTGAACACAGGCTTTATTTGCCCATAGTCGGTTTCAGTATGTTCTTAGTCAGCAGTGTATACTATGTTCTGGAAAAACTTCCTCGTCGAACAACAGGGGCAGTCCTTACCGTGATCATTATCTGTTATGCGCAATTAACATACGAAAGGAACAAGATCTGGACTGATCCCGTTGTTTTATGGAAAGACACTGTCAAAAAGTCCCCGCATAAGGCCAGGCCCTACTATAATCTGGGGGTTGCGTATTATCAGCATGGCGACTTTGATCAGGCGATCGTCGATTATGACAGGGCTATTGCCATAAAACCGGATTATACTGAAGCCTACAATAATCGCGGATTGCTTTACTATTATGAGGGCAATTACGTCCAAGCCATAGCTAATTTTAATAAAGCCGTTGAGTTTTCTGCGGGTAGTACAAAGGCCTATTACAATTTGGGGTTATGCTATGCCCATCAGGGGCGTTTTGCCATGGCCGTCGCTGATTACAATAAAGCCGTTGAAATAGGCCCCCCGGATGCCGATGTCTATATTAGTCGCAGTATTATATACGGGATCCGCGGTGATTTTGCTCAGGCGCTGTCTGATTGTAACAAAGCGATCGAAACAGGTAATAATAATGGCGAAGCATATTACAATCGGGCGGTAAACTATTTCCATCTAAAAGAATATGCCAAGGCCTGGGCGGATGTGCATAGAGTTGAGGGGTTAGGTATCACGGTCAATCCCAAGTTCATCCGTGCACTTGAGCAGGCATCAAAATAAATTCCATTTGCTTCAAAAAATTCTCGCTGTACAATACAGCCTGGTCATTAACGACAGATCACGGGGAGTAGCGCAGTTGGCTAGCGCGCTTGCTTTGGGAAGCGTTATCGACGCTATTCCTAACCCCTTGGTAATCCTCGCAATACAACACTCACCGACTATAAGTTATATAATTTCCCAATCAGAGATTTCAGTACATTTTTAAGGATTTTAAAGGGCGTGTGGACAGTTTTTGGACACTCGGCTGATAGAGTACTTCACAGGAATAAAGTTTGCCCATTTGAAATTGATTAGGCGATGTCACCAAAGAGAAAAAGTATGCTTTAGCATGTTTAATAATACTTTGTTGTAAGAATAATTTCTAGACCTACGTGAGAATATGATATAATTTGGACAAATTATATAACTTTTTATATAATCTTTTATATAATTTTGATTGGGGGCTATGAATTATTCAAATTGAAAAATTGTCTGGTAATGTTATACTCTTAGTGAAAGCAAGAATTGTACCAAGAGCAAGGAGTGGCCAAAATGACCAAAAAAGAGAAAGAAATCAATAAGAAGATCAAAGCCGTTGAACGATTAGCGGGTATGTTCAAGGCCAATGGTGCCAATCGGATAAAGACAGTAAAGGGATACCGCTTTGTCCTCAAATCTCTTTAGTTTTGGGCAGTTGTCCAAAAGCAATTTCCCTTCCAGAATAATTCTCGATACGAATTTCGTCCTTAACCTTACTCATAGCTGTACTAATCACCCAACAGGCCGGAACGTTAGTGACTGTACCGATTTTGTTAAATCTTTGATTTATGACGGCTGTGAAATTTTTATACCTCAGATCGTCATCAATGAATTTTGCCACCAAGTCTTTTTAAATGTTTTGTCAGAGTATATCCACAAGAACAATTTAAAAATTAACAAAGTCGAATTATACAAGCAAAAGCCTCATCTCATAGCCCCTGGTCATGTTCAAATTAAGAACGCTCTGGATATGATGGACAAGATTATTGCCACCGTAGATTTAAAAGAAGAAGGTATTAATGTCAGGGACAGGGCCATTGCCATTATGCAGAGATATCATTTCCTGCCGTCAGATGCCTTCATCAGCGCTGTGGCGCTTGAAAATGGCATCCATAGCATTGCCAGCCAAGATGTTTATTTCGCAAAGAACATTGCAAAAGAAAAGGGCATGAGAGTTTTTATGCCAGAAGCATTATTAAATCG
>Ga0302320_10006333_pt1 | contig 26287 bp, 19 predicted proteins | sample Bog_T0_3_FD_202130 | JGI IMG/M metagenome (GOLD analysis project Ga0302320, IMG submission 202130) | Peat permafrost microbial communities from Stordalen Mire near Abisko, Sweden - Bog_T0_3 | ecosystem: Environmental > Terrestrial > Soil > Wetlands > Peat | place: Sweden: Abisko, Stordalen Mire... | reverse complement strand
AGCGGCTGTTTTGACTGCATGGCAGCCAAACAGTCTCAAAAGGCCTTTTCACTCGTAACCACCCGCTATTCCACAGCATTGTCGAATTCGTGAATCAGCCATACGAAATCGCTGAGGATTTTCTATTCGACATGCGAAAATTTCAGCCTAGCTTTTGTCAATGGCCAATGACAACGCCCAAGTCACCCCCATGATGGCGCAATATCGCCGCATTAAAGGCGAACTGCCCCAGAGCGCGCTCCTGCTGTTGCTTCCGATTTGTTGAACCCGCCGTCCGATGAAAGTCGTCCTCAATACCAGTGTGCTTGTGGCCGCCGTCCGGTCGCAGCGGGGAGCGTCCCACGCGTTGCTGGCCAGGTTGCCGGACGCCAGATTTCAAACGGTCATTTCCGTGGCGTTGTTCGCCGAGTATCGCGCCGTGCTGCTGCGCCCGGAAAATTTGCTGCGACGCACCGCGCCCCAAGCCGAGAGCTTTCTGGACTTTCTGATTTCGACGAGTCACTTGCAGGAGGTTTTCTTTCGCTGGCGGCCCGCATTGCCCGACCCGGATGACGACCTGATTCTTGAACTGGCGGCGGCGGCGAGTTGCCGCTATATTGTCACACACAATCTCCGGGATTTCCGGGGAACGGAACGATGGGGAATCAAGGCGGTGACGCCGGGTGATTTCCTGAAACGGATCGAAAAAACGACATGAGCACGCTGACCATACAATTGCCGGAAGGTCTCGCCCGCCAACTGCGCGAGTGCGCGGCAAGGGAGGGCGTGACGGTGGAGCAACTGGTCTCCTCTGCCGCTGCGGAAAAGTTGAGCGCGATGCTGACAGTGGAGCACCTGCGCGAGCGCGCCCGCAACGCGAAACGCGAGGATTTCCTGGCTTTCCTGAACGGCTCCCCGGATGTCCCGCCGCTGCCAGGCGATGAGTTGTGAGGTGCGCTCACCCTTCGTTCCCTTCGTTCGCTTTTGTTCAAGCGCCGGTTTCCGGTTGGCTCGCACGCAGTTCCGGCTGCCCACGCGCCGCGGATTGAGGACAATCCGCGCTCCATAAAACAGCCCGGCGTTCGCCGGCTTCTTTTTGTGCGCCTGGTGCGTCTGTTCGCGGCCAATCATTTCTGCAACGGCTGGTGGTATTTCCAGAAATTTCTTTTCGACGTTGCGGGCATTCGCGGTTAGCTTTCCCGCCACATGTCCGCTGAAGCGCAACTCACCCCCATGATGGCGCAGTATCGCCGCATCAAAGGCGAGTTGCCCCAGGACGCGCTCCTGCTGTTCCGCCTGGGCGACTTTTACGAAATGTTTTTCGAGGATGCGCAGACCGGCGCGCAAATCCTCAACCTCGCCCTCACCGCGCGCAACGGCGTGCCCATGTGCGGCCTGCCCTTCCATGCGGCCAATAACTACATCGCCCGCGTCCTGAAACACGGGCGCAAGGTGGCCATCTGCGAACAGCTTGAAGACGCGCGACCCGGGAAGCTCGTCAAGCGCGAGGTAACCCAAATCCTCTCCCCGGGCACGCATTTCGACGAGCGGATGCTCGTCGCCGAGCGCAATAACTTCCTCGCGGCCGTGAATCCGGCCGGGAAAATCTTTGGCCTGGCGCTGGTGGATCTCACCACCGGCGATTTCCTGGCCACGGAGCTCGAAAACGTCGCCGCGCTCCGCGCCGAACTGGAACGATTGCGGCCGGCGGAGATCATTTTCCCGGGCGAACAGGCAGCGATCCGCGAACTCCTGGGCGGCCGTGGCGGCGAGGCGGGCCGCGGACTCACGTCCGCGGCCACGGCAGGCACGGCGGCCGCCCCGGCCACGGGACAGGGCTGGGTGGTCAGCGGCTACGAGGACTGGACCTTTGCGCCGGAGACCGCCTTTTTCACCGTGCGCGAACATTTCAAGGTGGCCACGCTGGACGGCTTTGGGCTCAAGGACAAAACCGCGGCCATCGGCGCGGCGGGCGGCGCGCTCCATTACTTGACGCAGAATTTGCGGCGCGACGTAAAGCACCTCACGCGCATTTCGTTTTACCAGCGCGGCGATTACCTGGCGCTCGATTACACCACGCTGCGGCATCTGGAAATTCTCGAACCGCTGCACCACGACGCGCCGCGCAACTCGTCGCTTTACGGCGCGCTCAATCGCACGGTCACCCCCATGGGCGCGCGGCTGCTGCGCCAGTGGCTTTCGCAGCCCCTCGCCGCCGTGGCCCCGATTCGCCGGCGGCAGGAGGCCGTGCAGACCTTCCTCGGGAATTCCTTTGGCCTGGACAGCTTCCGCCAGCAGCTGACCCTGGTGCGCGATCTCGAGCGCACCATCGGCCGCCTCAGCTCCGGCTCCGGCAACGCCCGCGACCTGGCCGCGCTGCGCCTGGCCCTCGAACAGTTTCCCGCGTTGAAAATCACCCTCCGCGAAATCGGAGCAAAAACGGCTCGCCCGCAAGTTTCGACTTTAAACGACGAAGTTTTCCCGCCGGCCGCTTCCGACGAAAATCCGATTCCGCCGCCCGCCCCGGAACTCGCGAACGAGCCGTTCGCGCTCCTGGATCAGCTCGAATCCCGGCTCTCCGAATCGCCCGACCTCGTGGAATTGATCACCCGCGCCATCGTGGACGAGCCGCCCTTGCCCATCAAGGAGGGCGGCATGATCCGCGAGGGTTTTGACGCCGCCCTCGATGAACTCCGCCTCGCCCAGCGCGGCGGCAAGGACTGGATCGCCAAATTGCAGGCGGATGAAATCACGCGCACCGGCATCTCGTCGCTCAAAGTGCGTTTCAACTCGGTTTTTGGTTACTACATTGAGGTCACCAAATCCAATCTCGACAAGGTGCCGCCGCACTATATTCGCAAGCAAACCATTGCCAACGGCGAGCGCTTCATCACGCCGGAGCTGAAGGACATGGAAGGCAAGATTCTCGGCGCCGAGGAACGCAGCGTGAAGCTGGAGTACGAGCTATTCCAGCGCGTGCGCGAGGAAGTGCTGGGACAACTGCCCAAGATCCAGCAGAGCGCCGCAGCCCTGGCCCAACTGGACGTGCTGGCTTCCTTCGCCGGCACGGCGCGCCTGCTGAATTACGTCCGCCCCCAGGTGGCCGATGACGGCCTGGTGCAAATTCGCGACGGCCGCCATCCGGTGTTGGAACAACAGCTCGTGGAGGAACGTTTCGTGCCCAATGACACGGCGCTCTCGACCGGAGCGCCGGTCTCCCACCCGGCTCGAATCGGAGCGCCGGCTGGCACGGCTCAAGGCAAAGCACCGTCCGCCTCCACGCCAACCCCAAATCCGGCCCCGGCTCGAAGCGAAGGCACGAAACCCGCCGGGTCGGAGACCGGCGCTCCGCCCCAAATCGCTCTCATCACCGGCCCGAACATGGCGGGCAAATCCACCTACATCCGGCAGGTGGCCCTGCTCACCCTGCTCGCGCACACGGGCAGTTTCGTCCCCGCCGCCGGGGCCCGCATTGACCTGGTGGACCGCATCTTCACCCGCATCGGCGCCAGCGACGATCTGGCGCGCGGACAAAGCACGTTCATGGTGGAGATGACCGAGACGGCCAACATCTTGAACAACGCCACTGCCCGCAGCCTCATCGTGCTGGACGAAATTGGCCGGGGCACCAGCACCTTTGACGGTCTTTCGCTCGCCTGGTCCATCGTCGAGCATCTGCACAACCAGGTCGGCGCGAAAACCCTGTTCGCCACCCACTATCACGAACTGACGGAACTCGCCGCGCGCCTGCCGCGCCTGAAAAATTTCAACGTCGCCGTGCGCGAATGGCACGACTCCATCGTCTTCCTGCGCAAAATTGTGGCCGGCGGCACGGACAAGAGCTACGGCATCCAGGTCGCGCGGCTGGCCGGCGTGCCCAAGGAAGTGCTGGAGCGCGCCAAACAAATCCTGGGCAACCTCGAAGAATCCGAACTCACCCCGGAAGGCAACGTGCGCGCCCCGCGCCGCCAGCACGACCGCGACAAGCTGAAAACCCTTGCGCCCGCGCCGCAGTTGGACTTGTTTGGATAAGACCGTGCGTCAGCTTTATTTCATTCAGTCCAACCGGGAATGGACGATAGAGAGGAGCCGAACAGGACTGGTGCAATGAGCCGGCCTATAACGGCACCGAACATTTATGGATTTAATCGAGCGCTACTTGGACAAAGTGGATCATTTGCCACCGGCCCCGACCGTGGCCCTGCAATTGCTTGACCTTTTCAGCGACCCGGATCGCGATATTGACCGCATCGTCCAGCTCATCAAGCACGACCCCTCGCTGACGGCCGAAACCCTGAAGAGCTGCAACCGCGGCTCCATGGAGCCCTTATCGGACATGTTCGAAGCAGTGGGCCGGATGGGATTATACCAAATCTACGCCATCGTGGTCAGTTTGATGGCTTCTCGCACGATGAGACTGGTCCGGTCCCAATATAGCTGGGATGCCAACCGTCTTTGGCAGCACACCGTGGTCACGGCCCTCATCAGCTCCACCCTCGCCAAGCGGGTGCAAGTGGTCGAGGCGACCGCCTTTACCGCCGGCCTCCTGCACGACATTGGCAAACTCATCTTCGTTTCCATGGAAGGGGTGGTGTACGCCGACATCGTCCGCTCGGCCGGGCACTTCGGCCCAAGGCTGGTGGCCGCGGAATCCTCGGTCATTGGGTTCACCCATGCCGCTTTGGGCGCCCGGCTGCTAACCCGTTGGGGTTTGCCGGAAGGCATCTGTTGCGCCGTCGAGCTGCATCATCAATCGCCTACGCTCACGGAAAAACATTTGCGTCTGGCGGCGGTGGTCAACTTCGCCGATGCCTTGGCGCACCAGATAATTGATGGCTCCGCCCACGCGGCGGACGCGGCGGTGGCAAGTCCGCAGGCGATGACCTTGGTCGAATTGAAGGCCCATGACATTCCCGCTTTGGTGCAGCAGATAAACCAGGATCTGCCGCGCGTTCAAGGGCTGCTGCAGATGCACGCGTGATCCAGGGCAGCTCGTTTCGAGGCGCGCCCCGGTCAGGTACTCGGTGAAAGGAATGCCGGTCGCCTTGGCGAAGTCCTGGCTGAAGGTAAAAAAGGACCATTTCATTGACGCACCAGCAGACCAATCTTTCAACCGACCATGCGTGACACTTATGCTCCAACTTCCACGCCCAGAGCTTGTGCCTGGCAGGGTTTGAGCTGGACATCAATTCTCAGGATATGCCGCTGAATCCAGGCAATGCAGGCGTTATAGAGTTCCTCGACCACCTCTGGGCGATATCCCTCGATGCGAAATTGAAGCTTGAACTGGCGGAAGAAATCCAAAAACTCGGTGTGCGCCTTTTTGTTTTCGTAGTGGGCGGGACAGCGAAACCGAAACATGCAGTCCTCCTCTTCCTTGAAATGCAGCAGGATGTAATCCTCCAAGAATTCCATGAACCGCAAAAACAGCGCCAGGTCGTCCTGGCTCGGATGGGTGTTTCCGGCCAATTCTTCGAGCCGGTTGACGTACGAAACCAGCATCCGATGCTGGGCATCAATCAGTGAATGACCCGTCTCGAATTTTTCGTTCCAATTCAGCATAATTCTCTCCTTTCCCACTCCTTTTGAATTTTGACTTCCCCCAACCGTTGCCGCGGCCAGCCTGAATAGCCAGGCTGGCCCCGATTCGTGCGCCGCCTCCTCAGCGGTCCTAATTTGTATCATAAGCGTACGCTTTGTCAACTGGAAAAGGCGCCGGGTGGCTGATAATGTTACACGGGGCTCGCCTTTACGCCGGCCAAATCATCCCGCCCGGGCCGAGAATGACTTTTTTTGGATAAAATAAGTCCGGTTTAAGTGACGCCAAAAAATGTCCCGCATATCGCAACAATTGTGGATACCCAAGCTCCCAGCCCATAGCATCCTATAGCTTAAAGGCCAGAGGTCTTTTGGCGCCCCTTGCCCGAATGTGAACGGCTGAAATGTCCGGGAAATTTCGCCTTAAACGGCCGGTTGATTTTAGCCGAAATAAGAACCACGATGTCAATACCAGCGGTTAGAGAGCCAGCAGGTTCGGACGGACCAGGGTCCGTCCCGACCGTGCGCCAGCGCACGGCAGATGCGCTGCGGGTATCGGAGCCGTTTGCCATGGGCGTGTTGAATTCCCTTTCCGCCCACATTGCCATTCTGGATGACAGCGGGTGCATCCTGGCGACCAACCGCGCGTGGCGGCAGTTTGCCCTGGACAACCCGCCCGTGAAAGTAGCGGTCTCGGAAGGGGCGAATTATCTGTCGGTTTGCGAGGCCGCGCACGGAGCGGACGAGGCTTCGGCCCGCGCCTTTGCGGCGGGCATCCGGGAGGTATTGAAGGGACGCCAGCAGGAATTCAGCCTGGAATATCCCTGCCATTCGCCGGACCAGGAACGCTGGTTTACGGGCCGCGTGACCCGCTTCGCGGGCGAAGGCCGCGCCCGCGCGGTGGTGGCGCACGAGAACATCACGGAACGCAAAGAGGCGGAGGTCGCCCTGCGGCTAGGCCGCGCCAAATGGCGTTCGTATGTGGAGAACGCGCCGGTCGGGGTATTGGTGGCTGATGAAACTGGGCGGCATGTGGAAACCAATCGGGCCGCCGAAGAGATCCTGGGATACGAGCCAGGCGGATTGCTTCAAACCCGTATCCAAGATTTGCCTGCCCCGGAAAACGGTCCGGCGCTGCAACGGCACTTCGAGGAAATTGCCACCCGCGGCAAGTCCGGCGGAGAGTTTATGCTGCGGCGCAAGGACGGCAGCCTCGTCTGGACCTCGATGCGCGCTGCCAAATTGGCCGACGGGCGCATGATCGGCATTTTCCTGGATATAACTGAACAAAAAAAGATTGCCGAAGCCTTGCAGCGCAGCGAGCAAAACTACCGGGAGATTTTCAACGCCGCCAACGAAGCCATCTTCCTGCACGACTCCACCACCGGCAAGGTTCTGGACGTGAACGATTCGATGGTGCGGCTCTATGGCTACGATTCGAAAGCGGCCTACTTGTCGGGCGCAACCTATCACGCCTTCGTGACCCGGCCGCCCTATACCTTGGAGGCAGCGCTCCGCCGCCTTCGCCAGGCGGTTGAGCAAGGCCCCCAAGTTTTTGAGTGGTTGGCCCAAAAGCAGGATGGCGAGGAGTTTTGGGTGGAGGTATCGCTGCGCAATTCCCAAATCGGCGGACAAGGGCGGGTGCTGTCGGTGATCCGCGATATTACCGAGCGCAAGCGGGCCGAGGTGGCGCTGCGCCAGAGCCAGGAGCGGCTCAATTTTGCGCTGCAAGCCAGCCATACGGGCGCCTGGTCACTAAATCTGCTCGACCGCTCGGCAACCCGCACCCGGATTCACGCGCAAATCTTTGGCTACGCAACCGCGGACGGCGATTGGAATTTGGAAAAATTCCTGGCTCATATTCTGCCCGCGGATCGGGAGCGGACTCAGCGGATCATCCAGGAGGGCACCGCCTCGAAGTCCGACTGGAGTGTGGAATGCCGCATTCGGCGCGCCGATGGCCACGTGCGTTGGATATTCGCTTCCGGGGGACACGAACACTCCTCCGCCGGCCCGCAGCCGCGCGTCTCGGGGATCGTTCAGGACATCACGGAACGTAAGCGGGCGGAGGCCGCCCTGCGCCTGTCTGAGCTAAAATTCGCCAGGGCCTTTGCCAATAACCCCGCGGCCATTGCGCTGACCCGGCTGGACGACGGGCTGTTTCTGGAAGTGAACGACACTTGGGTGGCCTTGAGCGGCTTCAGCCGCGAGGAAGCCATTGGCCGGTCGGCGCGGACCATGGGGGTCTGGCCCAGCGCCGAGGCTGCGGCGCGCTTTATTTGCGAGTTGCGCGGGCAGGGTATGGTGCGCGGTTGGCAGCAGGAATTACGCAAAAAATCCGGCGAAGTTTACCTGGCCGAATTGTCCGCCCAGACCATGACGTTGGATGGTGAACAGCTCATCCTCTCGACCTACGTGGATGTCACTGCGCGCCGGCAGGCGGAGGCGGTGCTGCATGAATTGAATCGCACGCTGGACCAGCGGGTGCAGGAGCGCACGGCCGAACTGCGCGCCTCCAATGAGGAACTGGATGCGTTTGTCTATGCCGTCTCCCATGATCTTCGGGCGCCGCTGCGCGCCATGAGCGGTTTCAGCCAGGCGCTGATTGAAGACTTCGGCGGCCTGCTGCCGCCGGCCGCGCGCGATTTTCTGGACCAGATCCAGTTGGGCAGCCGCGAAATGGGCGGCTTGATTGAAGGTCTGCTGCGCCTTTCCCGCAGCACGCGCGGCAATTTGCAACGCGAAGCGGTGGACCTTTCCGCCCTGGCAACGCGCATTCTGAGGGGACTTCACTTGGCGGAACCCCAGCGCGTCGTGGCCTGCACCGTGGAACCGGGCCTGACGGCCAGCGGCGACGCCCGCTTGCTCGAGGTGGTGCTGGCCAACCTGCTCGGCAACGCCTGGAAATACACCGCCAAAACTCCGCAGCCCATCATCCGCGTGCAGGGCCAGACCAACGCCCGGACGCCGACCATATCCGTGACCGACAACGGCGCAGGCTTCGACCAGAAGCACGCCGCCAAACTGTTTCAGCCGTTTCAGCGCCTGCATCGCGAGGAGGAGTTTCCCGGCATCGGCATCGGGCTGGCCACCGTGCAACGGATTATTCGCCGTCACGGCGGGAGTATTCAGGCCACCGGCGCGCCCGGCGCCGGCGCCACGTTCACTTTCAGCCTCCCATAAATATGACTGTCATTAACCATCCAGCCGCGAAATCCAACACCATTTTGCTCGTGGAAGACAAACGGCAGGATGAACTCCTCATCCTGCGCTCCCTCGCAAAAATCAAGCTTGCCAACCAAGTGGACGTGGCCCGCGACGGCCAGCAGGCGCTGGATTATCTCTTTCGCGAAGGCGAATTCGCCACGCGCGGTGGCATCGGCCTGCCGATGGTGGTGCTGCTGGACTTGCACCTGCCAAAGCTGGGCGGGCTCGAGGTGCTACAGCGGCTCCGTGCCGACACCCGCACAAAACTCCTGCCCCTCGTCATCCTCACCTCTTCCGATGAAGATCGAGACCGACTCCGCAGCTACGAGCATGGCGCCAACAGCTTCGTGCGCAAGCCGCTGGAATTTGCCGAATTCGCCGAAACCGTCGCCCGGCTGGGCATTTACTGGCTGGCCACCAATGAGCCGGCACACCACTGATCCAATGGAATCCGCCAAACACATCCTCTTCATCGAAGACAAGCCCGCCGATTTCCGCCTGGTGGAACGCCATCTGCAAAAGCAGGGCTTGGTCGCCGAATGCCATCGCGTGGCGAGCCCGGAGGAGTTGGAGGCCGCCCTCAAAGATCGCCGCTGGGACCTCGTGCTGTCCGACTACAATGTGCCCATGCTGGAATTTGAGAGAACCTTGGAGCTGGTCGGCCCCCGGCTGGAGGAACTGCCCTTGATCCTCGTGTCCGGCAGCGTGGGAGAGGAACGGGCCGTCGAACTGCTCAAGCAGGGTGTGTGGGATTTTGTGCTGAAGGATAATCTCACCCGCCTGGTGCCCGCCATTCAGAATAGCCTGCGCGAAGCCGCCAGCCGGCGCGCCCGGCGCGAGGCGGAGGTGGCGCTGCGCGAAAGCGAAGAAAAATTCCGCCAATTGGCGGGCCATATCACCGATGTCTTCTGGATGTCCTCGCCGGATTTCCAGTCCATTCATTACGTCAGTCCCGCCTACCAACAAATCTGGGGTCTTTCGGTCGAGAGCCTTTATGCCCATCCGCACCAGTGGGTCGAAGCCGTCCTCCCCGAGGAACGCGAGCGGGTCTTGGCCGCTTTCTCAGGCTTGGCGGAGAACGCCGCGGCGATTGACCAAGAGTATCGAATTGCCCGTCCAGACGGTTCGGTCCGCTGGATTCATGACCGCGGCTTTCAAGTTCGCGATGCGGCTGGCAAGGTGATCCGCTGTGCCGGCATTGCCAGCGACATCACCGAGCGCAAGCTCGCGGAAGCGGCCCTGCGCGAGTCCGAAGCGAAACACCGCCGGCTGTTTGAAGGTTCACGAGACGCCATCCTGACGTCTGACCCATTGTCCGGGAGGTTCACCTCCTGCAATTCCGCCGCGCTAAAAATGTTTGGAGCCGAAACCGAGGCGGAGCTTATCGCCCGCGGGCCGGCCGACCTTTCTCCCGCCTGGCAGCCAAACGGACGCCTTTCGTCCGAGCTGACCCGGGAGATTGACCAGTCCATTGTGCGCGAAGGCTCCCGGTTTTTTGCCTGGTCCCACCATCGGCTGAATGGGGAGCAGTTTTTTGCCGATGTGCTGCTCACCCGCATTGAATGGGACGGCCAGCCCGCCATCATGTCCAACCTCCGGGATATCAGCGAGCGCATGCGGGTGGAGGCGGCGTTGCGGGAAAGCGAGGAGCAGTTCCGCGCCATGTTTGAAATGGCGTCCATCGGCATGGCCCAAGCGGATCCGCGCACGGGAAGATTTGAGCGCGTGAACCGCAAAATGTGCGAGCTCACCGGTTATGCGGAGGCCGAACTGCTCCAGCTGAATGTGCCGGATATCACGCATCCCAGCGACCGGGCCGGCGATTGGGATCTGCTCCAGCGGGTCGCTCGTGGCGAGACACCGAGTTACCACTTGGAGAAACGCTATGTGCGCAAGGACGGCAAAATTGCCTGGGTCAACGTGAATGTTTCCGTCATCCGCGATGTCACCGGCCAGCCGGTCCGCACCATGGCGACGGTCGAAGACATCACCGAGCGCCGCCAAGCCGAGGAGGAGCGCACGCAATTGACCACCGCCTTGGGGCAGGCGGCGGTATCCATCGTCATCACGGACATCAGCGGCCTGATCTTGTATGTCAACCCCGCCTTCGAACGTATCACCGGCTACTCGCGCCGGGAAGCCATCGGCCAGAACCCCCGTTTTCTGCAAAGCGGCCAACACGACGCGGCTTTTTACAAACAATTATGGGCCACGCTCGAGCGCGGCGAAGTCTGGCACGGGCACCTCATCAACCGGCGCAAAGACGGCGCAATCTTTGAGGAAGACGCCACCATTTCGCCGGTGCGGGATGCGGCGGGAAAAGTCGTCAACTACATGGCCATCAAGCTGGATGTCACCCGGGAAATGGAACTCGAAAGCCAGTTCCGCCAGTCGCAAAAGCTCGAGGCCATTGGGCAGCTTGCCGGCGGGGTCGCCCATGATTTCAACAACATTCTCACTTCCATTCTCATGCAAGTGGAGCTGGCTGGCTTCGAAACCGGTTTGTCCAGCGACCTCCTCGAAGGCCTGCAACAAATTGAAAGCGACGCCAATCGCGCGGCGGCCCTCACCCGCCAGTTGCTCCTGTTCAGCCGCCGCCAGGTGATGCAGTCGCGCGACCTCGACCTGAACGAAATAGTCACCAATCTGGCCAAGATGCTCCAGCGCATCATCGGCGAGGATGTGCATCTGCAACTGCACTTGCATCCCGTGCCGCTGCTGACGCACGCCGATCCGGGGATGTTGGACCAGGTGGCCATGAATCTCTCCGTCAACGCCCGCGACGCCATGCCCGAAGGCGGCCGGCTCCTGATTGCAACTTCGGAAAAAATGGTGGACGAGGAACTGGCCCGTCAACATCCCGAGGCCGCTCCGGGCCGCTATGTTTGTTTGAGCGTCACGGACGCGGGCTGCGGCATTCCGGCCGAGCTCCTGCCGAAGATCTTCGAGCCTTTCTTCACGACCAAAGAGCCCGGCAAAGGCACCGGGCTCGGCCTGGCCACTGTGTTCGGCATTGTCAAACAGCATCGCGGCTGGCTGACCGTGGATAGCGAAGTGGGCCAGGGCGCGACTTTTAAAATCTTTTTGCCCGCCCTGGCCGCCGTCACCGCTCCGGCTGCCGCCGCCGCCCGCCCCAAGCCGCGCGGTGGCACCGAAACCATCCTGCTGACGGAAGATGACCCGGCGGTGCGCAAGTCCACCGCCACCATCCTGAAGCACCAGGGATACCGCGTGCTGGAAGCCGCCAGCGGCTCGGAAGCGCTCAAACTTTGGCACGAGCACCGCGGCGCCATCGCCCTGCTGTTCACTGATTTGGTGATGCCCGGCGGCGTGAGCGGACGCCAGCTCGCGCAGCAACTTCAAGCCGGCCAACCGGACCTGAAGGTCATCTTTGCCAGCGGCTACAGCGCTGAAATCGCCGGCCGGGAAATCCAATTGCAGGCGGGCGAAAACTTCATGCAAAAGCCGTTCCGGCCCGATGACATGCTGAAAACCATCCGCAGTTGCCTGGACGTTTGACCAGCCTGCATAAAATGGTGTCGCCAGCGGTTTCCGCGTGCTAAATTTCCGCGACTACTATGCCAGCGAACATTGAACTATTGCGGAAACACGAAATTACCGGACGCGTGGCCGTGGTGCCCGGTAACGGCGGCCTGGCCAAAATCGTCGTCACCACCCCGTCCAGCACGGCCGAGATTTATCCGCACGGCGCGCATGTCACGCACTTCCAGAAAACTGGCGAGCCGCCGCTGCTGTTCCTCAGCCGCCAGAGCTGGTTTGCCCCGGGCAAGCCGATTCGCGGCGGCGTGCCCATCTGTTTTCCGTGGTTCGGCAATCGCGACGGCGAACCGTCGCACGGTTTCGCCCGCATCACCGAGTGGCAGTTCGTCCAGAGCGCCGCGGCGCCGGACGGAACCGTGACCCTGCGTTTTGCGCTGCCTCAAATCCCCGGGCGCGAGCTGTGGAAAAATTTGCATGCGGAGTTTGTCGTGACCGTGGCGCACACCTTGGCCATGGAATTGGCCGCTACGAATGCTGCCCCCGGCAGCACGCTGGAAATCGAGAATTGCCTGCACAGTTACTTCAACGTGGGCGACATCGGAGCGGTGAGCATCGCCGGACTGCAAAACACCGCCTTTTTGGACTTTGCCGCGGACGGCAACGGCGCGCGCAAAGTACAGACCGAACCCGTGCTGCATATTCCGCGTGAAACCAACCGCACCTATCTGGACACGGCGGGCGTGGTGGAAATCCGCGATGAAAGCTTGCGGCGCACCATTCGGGTGGCAAAGCACCACTCCCAATCCACCGTCGTCTGGAATCCGTGGACCACGCAGAAATTGCCGGACGACTTCGATCCGGCGGAGCACCAGCACATGGTGTGCGTGGAATCCGGCAACGTGAAACAAAACAAAATTTCACTGCCGCCGGGCAAGTCGTCGTCGCTGAAAGTGGTGTTGAGCACCCGATGATTTCTCTCGCCGAAGTCCAGCCGCGCGGCGCTGATTTGGTCGCCCAAGTCGAGGCCATCTTTTCGCCCACGGGCATCCTTTCGCGCTCGAAGAATTTTGAGTTCCGCCCGCAGCAGCAGGAAATGGCCATGGCCGTCGCGCGGGCGCTCCAGGATCAGGAGCATCTGGCGGTGGAGGCGGGGACGGGCGTGGGCAAATCGCTCGCCTACCTGGTGCCGGCCATTTTGTTCGCCGTGGCCCGCAAGAAGAAGGCCATCGTCTCCACGCACACGATCAATTTGCAGGAGCAGCTCACGGAAAAGGATCTGCCCATGCTCACCACTGTCCTCGGCGCGCTCCCCGAACCGGTGCGATTCAGCTACGCCATGCTGAAAGGGCGCGCCAATTATCTCTGCACCCGCCGGCTCCAAAAAGCGATGCAGCAAAGCGGCAGCCTTTTCACGTCGTCCGAAGCCTCGGAATTGCAGCGCATCTACGAATGGTCCAAGCAAACCAAGGATGGCAGCCTCTCGGATTTTGAGTTTGAGCCGGACCCCAAAGTGTGGGCGCAGGTCTGTTCCGAGCGCGGACTGTGCTCGCCGAAATCCTGCGGCCGCCAGTCGGATTTTGCGAAGGACCACGACCTTTGTTTTTTTCAGCGCGTGCGCAACCGGATTCTGTCCGCGGACGTCGTGATTTTGAATCACACGCTCTTTTTCACGCTGCTCGGCGGCGTGGAGGAGGAGCCCGCCGGCGGCATTTTGTTCAAAAACGACTTCGTGATTTTCGACGAGGCGCACACCATGGAAAGCGTGGCCTCGCGCCATATCGGCCTGAGCGTGTCGAGCGCGCAGGTGCGCTGGTCGCTGAACCGGCTGTGGAACCCCAAAACGCAAAAAGGCCTGCTCGCCACATTGGGCAAGGGCGGCGCCGTGAAGCTGGTCGCCGAAATCCTGGATGAGTCGGATCGGTTTTTTGCGAACGTCGAGCACGCGTGCGAGGGCATCCAGGCGGAAGTGAAAAAAAATTCCTTCGGCGGCGGCGACCGGAAGCGTGCCTGGACGGAACTGCGCATCCGCCGCGCGGAACTGGTGGCGGACAACGTGTCGCTGCCCCTCCTGCGCCTGCGCGAGGCCGTCAGCGACCTCGTCAAGACCAGCAATGACCAGGAAATCGGGCAGGAACTGATCGAGTGCAACCGGCGGCTGGGGGAGTTGAAGGAGGAAGTCGCGGAGTTCTTGAGCCAGGGCGCGCCCGAACATGTCTATTGGGTGGAGCGATCCGGCAAGACTCAGCGCCATCTCGCCCTCAACGCCGCGCCCGTGGACGTGGCGGATTTTCTGCGGCGGCGTTTGTTCGCGGCCGACACGAGCGTCATCATGACCAGCGCCACTTTGGGAATGCGGAATGCGGATCGCGGAGCGCGGAATGAATTGGACCAACCTGAATCGCCCCGCCCGCGCTCCGCGCTCCGCGCTCCGCCTTCCGCCCTGGCTTACTTCGCCCGGCGCGTCGGGTGCGAATCCGCCGCGCAGCTCCAGGTCGGCACCCCGTATGATTACGAGCGGCAGATGAAGCTGTTCACCGTCAAGAAAATGCCCGATCCGCGCGAGCCCGGCTATGCCGACGCGCTGGAACATTGGATTGAACATTTCATAAAGCTCACCCATGGCAAGGCCTTCGTGCTGTTCACCAGCTACAAGCTGATGCAGGAGTTGGCGGAACGGATGCGCCTGTTTTTTGAGCGGCTCAAGCTGGAACTTTTTGTGCAAGGCACCGGCACCCCGCGCTCCACCATGCTGGAAAAATTCAAGGAGGACGTGAACTCCGTGCTGTTTGGCACCGATAGCTTCTGGCAGGGCGTGGATGTGCCCGGCGAAGCGCTGAGCAATGTCATTATTACTCGCCTGCCGTTTGCCGTGCCGGATCACCCGCTCATCGAGGCGCGGATCGAGGCCATCGAGGCGCGCGGCGGCAATTCCTTCGCCGAATATTCGCTGCCGGAAGCCATCCTGAAATTCCGCCAGGGCGTCGGCAGGTTGATTCGCGCCAAAACCGACACCGGGATTGTCGTGGTCCTGGATAACCGCATTCTGACCAAGCAGTACGGCCAGGCCTTCCTCGACGCGCTGCCCAAATGCCCGCTGGAAATCGTTTGAGTCTCCGCCCGGCGCGCGTCATTCACGGCGTTTCAACCCGCGCACGCCAGCAGGCTCGCATTGCTTTTTTCGGGCGAGGGCCTTTCGTATCTCCAGCGCTTCACCACCAGCGGCTCAATTCGTCGGATTATAGACGATTTTGCCGGTGGCATCCACGTAGCCGAACCGACCGCTCGTTTTGACCCGAGCCAGACCGTTGGTAAAGCACGCCGCCTCGTCAAACTGCGGATTGATCACCAGCTTGCCGGCCGGATCCACGAAACCCCAGTGGCCCGATTGGCGCACCGGCGCCAACCCCTCGGAAAACAAGGCGGCGCCGTCAAACTCCGCGTTGATCACGAATTTTCCAGTGGGATCAATGAAACCCCAGTGCTTCCCCTGCCGCACCGGAGCCAGGCCCCTGGCAAAGCTGCCGGCGTCTTCGAATTGCGGATTGATGGCGAGGTTTCCCGTCTTGTTTACGAACCCCCATTTCCCCCCAGATCGGACCGCCGCCAAACCCCCGGAAAACGGTTCCGCCCGTTCAAATTGCGGGTTGATGACCAGGTTCCCGCTGGCATCGGTGTAGCCAAAATGGCCGCCCATTTTGACGACCGCCAGTCCCTCGGAAAACGAAAACGCGTCGTCGAATTGGGGGTTGATGACCACCTTCCCGGCCTTGTCAATAAATCCCCAATGACCCATTTTGACGGCGGAGAATCCGCCGGCAAACGACCGCGCATCATCAAATTGCGGGTTGATGATGAATTTTCCCTCCGTATTGATGAAGCCGTAACGACCGCCGCCTGCGCCATGAAAGGGACTCCACGGGCGGGGATCAAATGGAACATCCACGGGACCGCCGCCGAGTTTGACCGCCGCCAACCCTTCGCTAAACCCCGCGGCATTGTCGAACTGGGGATTGATCACCACCTTGCCCGAGGCATCCACGTAACCCCACCGGCCCATGCGCACCGGCGCCAGGCCTTCCGCAAACACCTCCGCCCGGTCGAATTGCGGATTGACCACGATTTGGCCGGACTTGTCCGCAAACCCCCAGCGACCGCCAACCGCTATGGGAAACAGGGCCGGTGCCGCCATGCCCATGAAGGCCTCACTCCACAGAGTCAGGGTCAATAACAAGCAAATGCCGGATTTATTCTTCATATATACTCCTTTTTTTGGATTTTGTTTCTTCTCCGCACGGGCATTGCCGCCGCCCGCGTCCGAATTATTCTGCCCCAAAACCTTTTATTTTGCAATGCGCTTGCGGCGAGCGGCGCCGCAAGGCTGGCGCGACTCCACACCGGAACCTCCTTCCAGCTCGTCATGCGCCGCACCGCGCGCGGACGTCGCACCGGCGAACGGCGCTACCTCGTGCAATGCACCGCCGACCACGCCTTGCCACGCGGCCGGCGCGTCAGCGCCCAGGACGCGACCTACCTCCAATCCTGCGGCCCTTCCTTTGACGCCGCCTGTGTCATGGACTACGGCGTCGGCATTTGGGCCGCCTGACCCGTCCAGCACGTCCAACCATTTTATGAAAATCATCGGACAAAAACACATTGACGACGCGGACCTTGCCGCCGGTCAATTCAACAACTGCCACCACCATTGCGCTAGTTTGACTTGCCGGAACGGAAAAAGCGGATAATTTCTCCGGTGCAAGGCCATAAACCAACTTACTGATTTTTATTAAAACGACTATCAATACCGTCGGCATCATCGGCAGCGGCCCGGCGGGAGCCACCCTCGCCTCGCTGCTGGCGATGAAAGGACTGGACGTCACGCTCTTTGATGACGGCCGGCGGCCGGAGTTGATCGTGGGCGAATCGCTGATTCCCGCGGTGGTTCCGGTGTTGCGCAAGCTGGGTTTGGAGGAGCGCGCCGCCGCCATCTGCCAGCACAAGCCAGGCGTGACGTTCACCTTGGATGCCAGCGAGAAGATCGAATTCTGTTTTCAATCGCTCGCGGGCACCGCCATGCCCACTTATGCCTACAACGCCCCGCGTCCAGCCTTTGACGAGCTGTTGGACCGGCGGGCGGATGAACTCGGTGTGCGACGCGCGCGGACCCGGGCCAAAATTGAGCGCGCTGGCCCTGAGGGAATGCGGCTCGGGGCGGAAACCCTGGAAGCCGCGCCCTGGCTCCAAGGGCGGCAGCCGGATTTGCTGGTGGACGCCACTGGTCGAAGCCGCCTCTTTGCCCATACGCTGGAAATTCCCGCCGAGGTCGGACCGCGCAAAGACGCGGCCTATTTCGCGCACTACGAAGGCTTCGCCGAAAACACGCCGCCCGGCCAGGTGATCATTGGCCGGCTGGCCGACGGCTGGTGCTGGCGCATTCCCCTGCCTGGACGGCTTTCCGTGGGCGTGGTGATGAACCGGGATGCCGCCGCGAAACTCGGCGCCACGCCGGAAGCGCGGCTGGAGGCCGCCATCGCCGGCGACCCCTTGCTCTCCGCCGCCGGCCTGCGCCGCCGCCGGCTTACGGAGGTTTTCACCTACACCAATTACCAGTTGGTTTCAGTCCGCGGCCATGGGCCAGGCTGGGCGATGGCGGGCGATGCCTTTGGCTTCGTGGATCCGATGCTGTCGCCGGGCATCCACTTGGCGCTGCATTCGGCCGAATTGCTGGCGGAAAACCTGGATGACTTGGAGGCCTATTCCCGCGAAATGCGCAAGCTGATCCGCGCTTGGATGGGGCTGATCCGGTATTTTTATGACGGCCGGATTTTTGCCTTGTATCAGAGCGGGATGATGTTTGAGCGGAAATTTCCCGGCAAGATCACCGACGCGCTGCATGTTTTTTTCAACGGCAAGGTCGCGTGCATGGCCGCGGGCGCCACCACGGCCTCGCGGTTTGGGCACGGCATGCTGGAAATCATGTCCAAACCTGCCGGCTGGGTCACGAACCCCGCCACGCTGGCCATCCGTTAACGGTCTTCGCTCAAATCACCGTGCCGTGCGGGATCACGGCATCCTTGGGGATGATGACGATGCCGTCGCGGATATAGTAGCGCTCGTGGTCCAGGTTTTCGGGCTTGCCGGCGGGCGAGATCACCACGTTGTTGCCGATGCGGGCGTTCTTGTCAATGATGGCGTTCTCGATTTTGCAATGCGCGCCAATTCCCACGCGCGGCTGGCCGCTGCCCTCGTGGCGCTGCACGGATTCGAGGGACTCGTAGTAATCGCTGCCGAGGATGACGGTGCGGTTCAACGAGGTGCCCTCGCCAATGAACGTGCGCAGGCCGACAATGGTGTGAGTGATATGGGCGCGGTTGATGATGCAGCCGTCCGAAATCAAGGCGTGCTCGATCTCCGCGCCGTTGATCTTGGAGCCGGGCAGGTAGCGCGGACGCGAGAAAATGGGCGCGCTCATGTCGAAGAAATTGAACCGCGGCAATTCGGTGACCAGGTCCAGGTTCGCCTCAAAAAACGAGCGGATGGTGCCGATGTCCTCCCAGTAGCCCTGATACACGTAGGCGTAAACGCGGTGCGTGTTGATGGCGTGCGGGATGATGTGCTTGCCAAAATCCGACAGGGGATTGTCCAGCAGGTCGCGAATGATGCTGCGATTGAACACATAGATGCCCATCGAAGCCAGGTAGGATTCGTGGTCGTCTTTAATGCCCGCCTGCGCGGCCATGGCCGGGGTGATGCGGAGAGAGGCCAGCAACGCATCCTCCTTGGGCTTCTCCACAAAGCGCGTGATACGGTGGTCTTCACCCATCTGCAAAATGCCGCAGGCTTTCGCCTCGTTGCGCCCCACCGGCAGCGTGGCAATGGTGATTTCGGCCCCGGTTTCGCGGTGCTGTTCGATCACTTCCTTGAAGTCCATCCGATACAACTGGTCGCCGCTCAGGATGAGCAGGTAGTCGAAGTCGTGGTTCATGAAGTGGATGAGGTTTTTGCGCACGGCATCAGCCGTGCCTTCATACCACGACGTGTTGTTGAAGGTCTGCTGCGCGGCCAGGATCTCCACAAACCCGGAGGAAAACTGGTCAAACTTGTACGTGCGCGAAATATGGCTGTGCAGCGAGGTGGAATTGAACTGCGTCAGAATGTAGATGCGGCGGAAACTCGAGTTGATGCAATTCGAGATGGGGATGTCCACGATGCGGTATTTGCCCGCCAGCGGCACGGCGGGCTTGGCGCGGTCCTTGGTGAGCGGGAACAGGCGAGTGCCCTGCCCGCCGCCCATGATCACACAGAGCACTTTGCTGATATTGAGGGATTGCCGGCCGGTTTGTGACATAGCGTAATTCTCTTTTGAATGAATTTTAACGCCAATGGCCGAGCGGGGCAAGGCCGAACCTCGGCACGGCAAGGGGAAAACTCGCGGTCCACCCCGGGGGAGTGGTGCCAAGCCGAGGTTCGGCCTGGAGTGAGGGCGGGCGTTATTCATACTCGCTTCTCTCCCGGATTCATGGAGAGAGGTGCACCGCTCTTTCGCAGTGTTCGAGGTCAAGAACAGTGTCAAGCCGCACCCCCATCCCGGGCGCGAAAATCCGCGCTTTCACTGGGCGGAAAACTTATGCTAGCATGCTCCCTTTATGAACAAAACCGCAATTCTGTTTGCCGGGCAGGGCGCGCAAGTCGCCGGCATGGGCAAGGACCTCGCTGAAAAATTTCCCGCCGCGAAGGCGTGGTTTGACCGCGCCAATGCCGCGCTGGGCCTTGACCTGGCCGCGATTTGTTTCAACGGGCCGGACGCCGAACTGACCAAGACCGAAAACGCGCAGCCGGGAATTTTTCTGGTGAGCTGGGTCTGCTTTGAATTGGTCAAGGAGCACGCGCCGGGCCTGAGGTTTGACGCCGCCGCCGGCTTGTCGCTCGGCGAGTTCACGGCGCTGACGGCGGCGGGCGCGCTGAGTTTTGAGGACGGCCTGCGCGTGGTCCGCCAGCGCGGAAAATTCATGCAAGAGGCCTGCGACGCGACCCGGGGCGGCATGGCGGCGGTGATCGGCTTGGACGAAGGTCCGACGCGCGAGGTTTGCGCGGAAGCCGGCGTGGTGCTGGCCAATTTGAACTGCCCCGGCCAGCTCGTCATCTCCGGCGAAGCGGGAAAAATCGCCCAGGCCTGCGAACTGGCGAAAGCCAGGGGCGCCAGGCGCGCATTGCCGCTGACGGTCGCGGGCGCATATCACTCCCCGCTTATGGCCGGCGCCCAGCCAAAATTGCGCGAGGAACTGGCGAAAATCAGAATATCAGCGCCCGCCGTGCCGGTCATCTCCAATGTGACGGCGCAGGCCCATGGCGCGGATATTTCCGCGCGGCTCATGGAGCAGGTATGTGCGCCAGTGCGGTGGGAGGAATCCATGCGCGCCTTGCTCGCGCAGGGTTTCACACGGTTCCTCGAGCTAGGACCCGGCACGGCTTTGAGCGGCTTCATGAAGCGCATTGATAAAACCGCGCAGATGCTGAACGTGGCGGATGCGGCGAGCCTGGAGGCGACGGTGAAAGCGCTGGCGTGAAGCAGATCGGGTGAAGGGGGACGCGTGAAGCGTCTTGGCGGCGAACTGGCGTTCGCCGCCTTCTGAAAAACTGCCGCCAGCGTCCACAGTTGATTCCTCCGATCCGTCACGCACCACGCCTCATCCCGTCCCCATTCTTCCCATTCTTCCCATCCTTCGCATCCCCGCCGGAGCTTTTCGCAATTCGATAGCCGTTTGGGTGACCGCCCGTTACCTGCTGACTGTCCGCAAGCTCGCTGAAAAGAGCGCAGAAGGAGAGCTTCAACTGAAACTGTTGCGCGAATTCAGCCAGGATATCGTGGCGATGCGCCGCGCCGATCATAGTGCCGCGCGCTTGAAACTGGAACAGGAGCGGCAGGATGACGGGCGGCTCAAAAACGCGGAGGCTTTGCTATTGCGTAGCGGCGTCTCGGCAGAGCGCCGCCATCAAATTAGCGACGCGCCGCACGCCTCAGCGGGCATCACGCCTCTTTCTCCGCATTATGCGGAGTCTTGCCCTTCGCTCGCGTGCCAAGCCGAGGTTCGGCTTGGGGTGAGGGCGGGCGTTATTCAAACTCGGTTTGGGCAATGTTGGTTTATGTTTAACGCCCGCCCTCACCTTTTATCCTCTCCCCCAGGAGAGGAAATTGCTGCGCTGGACGATTCGCGTTTTGGGGATGATTGTCCGGCCAATCCAGTCGTGGGTTTTCAAAACGGCGGCGGGCGTTTCTCCCTCTCCCCGGGGGAGTGGTGCCAAGCCGAGGTTTGGGGCGGTTTCCTCGGACGCAAAGCAGACGGCGAGCCGGGAACGCAAACCATGTGGTTGGGCTTGCAACGGTTGGACGATTTGGCCGCGATGTACTTGGTCATGCGCCAGTCGCCGAGCGAATCGCCCGCGGTGTCCAGCGATAGAGATTATGGGTAATGCTCAGCCCCGGGGGAGAGGGTTGGGGTGAGGGCGAACGTTATTCATTATCATTTCCCTCTTGGGGTTCATGGGGAGCCGCCTCGATTTCAGGCTTCGCTTGGAATTACTTCCGCCCCGCGTCGGCGGCGCGCCAGAGGTACCAGGCGGCGATGGTGGCGTGCGGACGCCAGCGTTCGCCGAATTTGAGGAGATCCTTCGGCTTGGGCAGGGAGCGTTTTTTGTAAGCGAGCCGGAAGCCGTTGCGCACGCCAAAATCGTCCGCCGGCAAAACATCGGGCCGGCCCAGCTGAAAAATCAGCAGCATCTCCACTGTCCACCGTCCCACGCCCCGGACCTCGGTCAGCCGCAAAATGATTTCCTCGTCCGGCAGCGTCACGATCTGCCGCGCCGCAGGCACCACGCCGGACAATGTCTTGTCTGCCAGATCGCGAATCGCCCGGATCTTTGCGAACGAAAACCCGCAGGCGCGGATTTGTTCATCGGTGACCCCGGCCAGATCCTCCGGCCGCGGGAATTTGCGGCCCGGAAACAGTTTTTTAAACCGCGCCAGAATATGGCCTGCCGCCGTGGCGTGAAGCTGCTGATGCGCCACCGCCAGCACGAGCGATTGAAAGGGCGAACGCCGGGACTCCGGCGCCAGCGTACACAGCCCGTGTTCGCCGATGAGCCGTTGCATCACCGGATCAACCCGGGTCAGATGCTTCAGCGCTTCAGCGTACATGGGGTTGGGAGGATGGATCACTCCAAGGCCCTCACGCGGCGTTTAATTGCTTACTTCTTCCCGTAAAACTCCGCGATCGCGTCGCTCACTTGGTCCGCGGCGTCCAGGCCCATTTCGCCGTGGATGGGCAGCGACAGGATTTCCTTCACCGCTTTTTCCGTCTGCGGGAGTTTCGGAATGTACGGGAACAGCCCGATGACCGCCGGCTGTAGATGGTTCGGCTTGGGATAATGAATGCCGGTTTCGATGTTCTTCTCCTTGAGAAATTTCTGAAGCTCATCGCGCTTTTCGGCGCGCACGACATACATGTGGTACGCCGGCGTGGCCCATTCGCGCACCGGCGGGGTTTGCACTATTCCCTTGAGCCGCGCGTCATAGCGGGCGGCAATTTTGCGGCGCTGCTCGTTGAAGCCGTCCAGGTGTTTCAGCATCACCCGCCCGATGGCAGCGTTGATTTCGTTGAAGCGCACGTTGTAGCCCGTGAATTCGTGATCGTACTTGCCCTGGCGTCCGTGGTTGCGCAGCATCCGCAGACGGTCGGCGTAATCGGTCTTGTTCGTGCAGACGCAGCCGCCGTCGCCAAGCACCGTGAGGTTTTTCGACGGGAAAAAGCTGAACGCGCCGAAATCGCCCATGCTGCCCACGGTTTTGCCCTTGTACTTCGCGCCCTGCGCCTGCGCGCAGTCTTCGATGACCCAGAGATTATGCTTCCTGGCGATGGCGAGCAGGCGGTCATTGTCAATCGGATGGCCGTAGAGATGCACGCCGATAATGCCCACTGTGCGCGGCGTGATAAGCGACTCGACATGCGCCAGGTCCATCACAAAGGTGTCGTCAATGTCAGCGAACACCGGTTTGGCGCCCAGATGTATCAGCGGCTCCATGCTGGGAAACGCCGTGTGGCTGGGCACGATGATTTCATCGCCCGGCCCGACGCCTTGCAACTGGTGCAGGAGATACACAATCATCGTCCAGGAACTCCCGAGGACGCATTGGGCGGTGCCGGTGTGCGCGGTCAGTTCGGCCTCGAACGCCTGGGCTTCCTTGCCGAGGATGTATTGGCCGGAGCGGATGGCGCGCAGCGCGGCTTCCTCGACTTCGGCGTTCACGAAACATTTGGATAACGGTATTTTGCTCATAAATTTTAATCCACGAATCACACTGATTAACGCGAATTATTTTTGCAGGTCAACGGACTCGATTGCCGGCTTTCGCGGATTCATTTATTCCAGTTTAACCGGGCGGCCCGTCTTCACCGATTCCAGCGCGGCATTCAGCACCCGCACGGCATCATAGCCCGACCAAACGTCGGCGCGCGGCGTGGCGCGGGTCTGGATGGATTCCAAGAACGCCCGCAACTCGGCCAGCAGCGGCTCTTCCGGCGGACTTTCAATCTGTTTCACCGCGCCTTCCACCCCCTTGAAATCCCGGCCCTCAGGAACGTGCTTGTTCTCGTAGGTCTTGATTTTGTATTGCGCGACGTTGTAATCACACACCGCGCTCAATTTGTCGCCGCAGACGATGACTTCGCGGAACTTGCCGGGGATGAAATAATCGTTCTCCACCGTGGCCCAGGTCCTGCCCTGCGGCGTTTCGTATTCCAGCGAGACCAACGAAACGTCATCCATGCCGCGCCCCATGAAATCATGGTGAATGGCCGTGACGCTCTTCGGGAGCGCCCCCAGCAGAAAATTAAAGAGGTCCACAAAATGAATCCCGTCGGCGAACATCACGCCGCTGTCATTGCGCGGGCGCTTGAAGCCGCCGAAGTGGCCCCGGATCATATTGACCTTCCCAAACTCTCCGCTTTGAATCGCGTCCCGCAGCCAGAGCGTCGCCGGATCGAACCGCAGAATGTGGCCCACCTGCAAAATTCGCTTGTGCTTCGCGGCCAGTTCCGCGAGCTGCCTGGACTCTTCATTCGCGAGCGTCAGGGGCTTTTCCACGAACACGTCCTTGCCGGCCTCCAGGAATTCCCGGCACAGCGGGAAGTGCGACTGCGCCGGCGTCACCACAACCACCCCGTCAATTTTGTCGATGAAATCCTTGTAATTGGTGGTGAGCCGATCGGCGGGCAGGCCGAGTTTGCGCGCAGGTTCGAGTTGTTTCTCGCCCACCTCGGCGACGTATAGCTCGATGGGCAGATGGTTCAGATTGCGCAAATGATTCGCGCCCCAGCGGCCAAGGCCGAGCAAAAGAATTTTTGTCATCAGATAATTAGCATCGAACACGCATCGTTGCGCATTGGAGACCAAGGTTTAATTACCGAATTTGGCGGCAGAAACCAAGCCAAAAAATGGGCCGAGCCTTGATTTCGCTGCGGCAGTGTGGGACAGAATTCTTCAACCGGCGGTTTTGCCTGTTTTTCCGCGAAATCGCATCCAGACGACGAGGCACTTTGGTTCCTTGACCCGTTTCCGTCGTCCCTGCCGGACGAATTCACTTTTGCCGCGTTGCCAGACACTGGCGTATCCGGCTTATGTCCGGTGCCCTTGCAGGGCCAAGCGGCTGCCCGCGGAGAATTTTATCCCACACCCGCTGCGGGGCGCCGCGCGGAACTTTTTGACACGGCTGGCGCTTGGCATAAACTCTGGCTGAGTTTTTTATGCCCACTCATTACCTCGCCTGCGACCTTGGCGCCGACAGCGGCCGGCTGATGCTTGGCACGCTCGATGCGGGCAAGCTGGCGCTTGAAGAATTGCATCGATTTCCCACCGGGGCCACGAAGGTGGGCGGCGCGATGCACTGGGATTTTGACCGGCTGCTGAACGAATTGCGGACCGGACTGAAGCTGGCCGCCGAACGGAAGTTGCCGCTCGCCAGCATCAGCACGGACTCGTGGGGCGTGGACTACGTCATGTACGACGACCGCGGCCTGCCGATGCGGCCAGTCTGGTGTTACCGGGATTCGCGCACGGCGCTGGGCGTTGAGGTCGTGAAGGAAAAGGTTGACTGGCCGCTCATTTTCGCCGAGACGGGCATCCAATTCATGGCCCTCAATACAATTTTTCAGGTCGCCACCGAGCCGCCGGAACGACTGGCCCGGGCGAAACAAATCCTGCTCATCGGCGACGCCTTCAACTTTTTCTGCTCCGGCGTGGCGCGCAACGAGGTTTCGCTGGCCAGCACCACGCAGCTTTACAACCCGACGAGCCACCGCTGGTCGAAAAGGCTGTTTGCCGCGCTCGGCCTGCGGGAGGATTTGTTCGCGCCGCTCTGCCCCGGCGGCACGCGCCTGGGACCGCTGAAAAAAAATCTTTCCCTGGAAACCGGCCTGCCGCAGATCGAGGTCATCGCGTCCTGCTCGCATGACACCGCCGCGGCGGTGGCGGCGGTGCCGGGAACAGGCGGCCACTGGGCCTACTTGAGTTCGGGCACTTGGTCGCTGTTGGGCGTCGAACGTCCCCAGCCGCTCATCAACGACCAGAGCCGCAGCCTGGGTTTCACCAATGAAATCGGCTACGGCAATTCAGTGCGCCTGCTGAAAAATATCATCGGCCTCTGGCTGCTGCAGGAATCGCGCCGGCACTGGACAAAAAGGGGCCGGAAACTCGAATTTGCCGAGCTCGAGAAGCTGGCGGCGGCGGCCCCGCCCTTTGTGTCGCTCATCAATCCCGACGATCCCCGGTTCTTAAGCCCCGACGACATGCCCGGCAAGATCGCCGATTTCTGCCGCGAGACCGGCCAGCCCGTGCCGGCGGATATTGGCGCGTGCGCCCGCTGCATTTACGAAAGTCTCGCGCTATTTTACCGCGTGGCGCTGCGCCGCACCGAGCGGCTGATTGGCGGCAAGATCGAGCGGCTCCACATCGTCGGGGGCGGGAGCAAGGACGCCACGCTGAACCAATTCACGGCCAACGCCGTCAAGAT
>Ga0302320_10006332_pt1 | contig 26289 bp, 26 predicted proteins | sample Bog_T0_3_FD_202130 | JGI IMG/M metagenome (GOLD analysis project Ga0302320, IMG submission 202130) | Peat permafrost microbial communities from Stordalen Mire near Abisko, Sweden - Bog_T0_3 | ecosystem: Environmental > Terrestrial > Soil > Wetlands > Peat | place: Sweden: Abisko, Stordalen Mire... | reverse complement strand
GGCAGTTCGGGCAGCGGCCTGGTGGGCGTAACGGCCGACCAAGTAGGCGGTAACGGCGGTGCGGGCGGCAGCGGCTCCGGCGGTGCGGGCGCGGCCTCGACGCTGAGCAACGCCGTCTCGGGCAGCACCAGCGGTTCGCTGGGCCTGACCGAGTCGGCGAGCGGCGGTGCCGGCGGCAACGGCTCAGCGGCGAGCACGAGTAACGGCGGCAACGGCGGTGCGGCGACGGCGGATCTGGGCACGACGAGTGCGGCTTACCACGACACGTCTGCGAGCACCCTCAACGTCAGCCTGACTGCGACAGGGGGCACCGGCGGCGGAAGCAGTGGCGGCAACGGTGGCGCTGCGGGCAAAGCGACGGTGTTGGGGAACGTGACGAGTGTCGGTGCACTCGAGGTGACGGCCGTTGCTCAAGGCGGTGGTTGCGTTCCTTCCGTCAGTTGCAATTCCGCGCGTGGTGTGGGGGGCAGCGGCGGGGCTGCGGTAGTCAACGTGACGGCGGCGACGAGCGGAGCGAATAATGTCACGGTCGCGGCCACGGCTGCCGGCGGCACGGAGAATTTGGCCAACGAATTTATCTCCGGCACGGGCGGAGCGGGCGGGGTGGGCGCCGGCAGCACGGCGAGCGCGAGCTCGGGCAGCGGCGCGGTCAGCGTGAGCCTCTCGCAGCAGGGCGGAGCGGGCGGAGACGCCAACACGGGTAACGGTGGCGCCGGCGCATCCTCGACACTGACCAACGCGGTGTCGGGCAACACCAGCGGCGCGGTCTCGTTCACAGAGACCACCGTCGGCGGCTCGGGAGGCAATTCGATCTCGGGCAATGGCGGAGCGGGCGGCAGGGCCAGCTCTTCGCTCGGAAGCAAATCGAGCGCGTATGCGAACAACCTGGCGAGCGCGCTTTCCGTGTACCTGGACGCGTACGGCGGCAACGGCGCGGCCGGTGCCGCTGCCGGTAACGCGGGGACCGCAACGGTGTACGGCAACGTGAGCAGCGCGGGCGTCCTTGCGTTGGACGGGACGGCCGTCGCCGGCAACGGTGCCTCGGTTCCCGTGGGTACCGGGAGTGCAGGCGCCAACGCGAGCACGACGCTGATCGGCTCCGGCACGGCGGGTCACGGCGTGACCGTCAATAGTTCCGCGCGCGCGGGCATCGGCGGATCGGGTGCGACTGCGGGAATCGCCAACGCAACGGCCACGAGTTCCGCGCTGCAATCGGCGATCGCCTCTTCCATTGCGTCGACCCAGGGCACGCGAGGCAAAGCAACGGCCACGGCGATCGGCAACGACGCGCTTGGCCAGCAAGTCATCGCAACGGCCGCGGCGCCGGCCAACTCCGTATCGAACGAGACGGCGACCGGGGCATCGTTCGGCGGCAGCCTCTACCTGACGCAGTCGTCCGCCACCAATTACCTCGCGGCCTTTTCGAACGGACTGGGCGCACCCGCTGCCGCGACGATCAGTGCGCTGCTGTCGAATGAACCCGTGGTGCAACAGGCGCTCGCCGCCGATTCCGTTTTCGGCGCCACTTTGCAGGGCGCCAATTATGTCAACGGAGCGACCGGCACGAATGCATTCAGCACGAGCACCGAATTCGTCGAGAAACTCACGGGCAGCAATGTGCTGACCTTGGGTCTGCTGGGTTTGAGTTCCTATGGCGATGGCTTCAAGAGCTTGACGCTGTCGGTGACCGACGGGACAACAAAGTTGCTGAGCAAGACCTTCACCACGCTTGCGAGCGCCCAGAGCTATTTCGCCGATAATGCTTTGTCCTTGGGCACCCTCGCCGGAACTCTCAATTTGACGATCAGCACGACCCTCACCGCGACGTCGGCCGAAGGCATCTCGACCGACTATGTGATCGGATCAGCGGCAGCAACGACAGCCGCCATGACGGCTGCACTGGAGAGGGCCAATGCGGCGCTTCAAGCAGCGGCCCGGGAGGGATCCTGGAGAGGCCTGTCGGGTACCCTCGATCGCCCCGCGTCGGCCGCACAGCAATGGAGGCAAAGGCTCATTCAATCGAGATTGCCTCGGCGATGACCGCCGAATGAGCAACGCGCGGACGCGGACGCCCGACGCCGCCGTGGCACAGAATGGATGGTCCGGCAGCCCAAATCGGTAACATTTCCCGTCGTGAGGGTTATCGTGTTTCGATGCCTGACGATCACGCCGACCGACTACGCGAAGGCGCTCATACTCATGATGGATGGTGGAACTCGCTCCGCTTGGGAGATATCGGAGGAGAGCCGACCGGAGATGCTTTCGATCCGGACGATTTATCGCGCCAATATCTTGGGATTTGGCCACGGTTGGGTCGTCGAGAGAAAGAGAGGGGGCGGCATCGTGTCCACGGGGCCATCGGCTTGGGCCCATTCCGCCTGTCTATGTGACCCAGATACAGTTGAGGAATTCATGGTATCGTCATTCTGACAGTTTTTGTCGAAACGTCAAGATCAAAATGCAAACACCCCTCGATGCGACCGATTCCCGGCGTAACCAAATACTCGAGGCAGCCGCCGGCGTGTTCCTGCGTTACGGCTATGCGCGCACGACGATGAACGACATCGCCGGCGCAGTCGGGTGTTCGCGAACCTTGCTGTACGTGAGTTTCGCGAACAAGGATGAGGTCTTTGAAGCGGTGGTCGTGCGTGCCAGCGCTCGTGCTATTGCCGCAATCCGCGAAGGCCTGCCGTCGATCGGTTCGCTTGAAGCACGACTATTGTTCGTGTGCGAAGAATGGATGGCAAAGCGGTACGATCTCGTCAAAGCCTATCCCGATGCAAAAGACTTGTTCGACCTGTCATTTTCCGCCGTCAAGAAGATGTACGTGGAATTTCAGGATTTGCTGTTCGAGTTGCTGAACGATGCACAAACTTCGGTCGGATCGAACTGCACGACGCGCGAACTGTCCCTCTGCCTCAGCTACGCCATTCGGGGTTTCAAGGAAATGGCTTTCGACAGCGACGAATTCCGCCGGCTGATTCGCATTCAGGTACACCTCGTTGCCGGCGCCGTCAGGCGCCCCGCGCAGCGCCGGGCCGATCGGCGCAAAGGTCTCGAACAATGACACCGGTGGCTAACGCAATCTCATTTCCGAGTGAGACCGTCAAGTCACGAACCGCCGTGCGAATGCGATCATTTTCGACGCCTGCGCCGCGGCGCCCGCCCCATAGGTCTTTACCGACTTCCGCCACACGGCTTATAAATGCGTCTCCACCATCCTGTCGGAGGCGCGAGGGAACACGGTCCCAAATGCGAATCCGGTACGGATCAGTTTGTCTTGGCGCGGCACGGAGTCGATTGGCGCGTGCTGTTCCGCTTTATCGATTTTGCTCCATCTGCGTAGCTCGGTGCGGAAAACGGGCGGTATTGCCGCCCGACCTGCAGTGCTCGATGTTGAATTCGAGAGTTTCCCGGTCCCCGGTTCTATCGCGCGCGCGGCTGCCGACGCTTGTCGTCGTCAGCCTCATGACCCTCACGGCTTGTCCGGGCATGACCGCCAAGGATAACGAGCGGTTTCAAGCCTTGGTCGCCCGCAACGTCTCTCCAGGTATGCCGTTCGTGACGGCCATCCAGAAATTGGTCAAAGCAGGCTTCTCGTGTGACGATCGGGTTTCGGCGCCTCTCGTCACCTGTTCGCTGAATCGCCAGAGTTTGCTGCCGTATGTTTGCATCGAGCCGGTGGATCTGACCGCGGATGCGGAACGCAGAACCCTCATGCTGGTAAGCCCGCGACCCATTCGCTGTGCGGGTTTGTAGCGAATGCTGCCCGGGAGCCGCTCGGTACGTGCAGCGGCTCCGCGTCTTGCTCCGCGGCAAGCTTGAGACACACCGACGTTTACGTCTCCTCTGCGGCGAACCGGCGTTGCGGCAGCGGCGGAGGAGGCCAGCGACCCATCTTGGAGTTCCAATAGGCCCAAGAGCGGCGAAAAAAAACGGGTCATGCGTCGGAGTTCGATTCCGTGCAGCGATTGCCCATTTCCTTCAGCGCCTCAAAGCTCCGGAATCTTGAACAGGAAATAGTGATCGACGATCAGCGCCGCGAACAGCAGCATCAGGTAGGTGATCGAGAAGCGGAACGTGCGAATCGGAAAATCGGGCTTAAGGCCGCGGCGCAACTCGAGCACGTAGTACAAGAACCGCGCATTGAGCAGGGTGGCCGCCGCCAAGTAAATGAACCCGCTCATGCCCGTCAGATACGGCAGCAGCGTCGCGAGCACCATGAGAATCGTATACAGCAGGATCTGCAACCGCGTATAGGGAATGCCATGCGTGACGGGCAACATCGGAATGCCGACCTTCGCGTAATCGTCGCGGCGCGCGATCGCGAGGGCCCAGAAGTGCGGCGGGGTCCACGTGAAGATGATCAGGAACAGCAGCAGCGATTGGGCGTCGACGTGATTCGTCACCGCGACCCAGCCGAGGATCGGCGGCGCAGCGCCCGCGGCCCCGCCGATCACGATGTTCTGCGGCGTCGCGCGCTTGAGCCACACGGTGTACACCATCGCGTAGCCGATCAGGGAACCCGCGCTCAAAATCGCCGTGAGCGGATTCACGCCGAGCCACAGCACGAGCATCGAGCCTGCCCCGAGGGCCATCGCGAAAGCGACTGCCTGGTGTTGGCGTAGATGGCCCGTCGGCAGCGGCCGGCGGCGCGTGCGGGCCATCTGGGCGTCGATGCGCCGGTCGATGACGTGATTGAAGGCGGCCGCCGACCCCGAGGCCATGGCGATTCCCACGGAGCCCAACAACAGCGCCTGCAACGGCACCATGCCGGGCGATGCCAACACCATGCCGACGATCGCGGTGAACACGATCAACAGGCTGACCTTGGGTTTGGTGAGCTCCACGAAGTCGCGCAGGCGGACGCGCGCGAGCACGGCCGTCGGGGGGTCAGCGAGCGGGGGATCATCGGGTACGGACGACACCGGCCAAGGGTACCATGGCGAGGGATGGCGCCGGCCACAGGGCGCGGATCAACGTCACCATGGCGACGACGAGCAGGGCGGCGCCGCCATTGTGTAGAGTGGCGAGCGGCAGCGGCACGCCCCAGTGGACGGTGGCGATGCCGATCGAGATCTGCGCGAGCACGGCGAACAGCAGCAATCCGGCCGCGGCGGCGAGCCGTGAGCCGCGCGCCCGGACGAGGGTGACGAGCCCGAGCGCGATCAACAGCGAGCCCACCACGACCGCCCCCAGGCGATGCGTCCAGTGGATCGCGATTCGGGTCGTGCCCGCGAGCACGCCGCCCTCATAATTGACGTCGAGCCCACGCCAGAGCACGAACGCGTCGCGATAGTCGGTCTGCGGCCACCAGGATCCCTGGCAGGTTGGAAAATCGGGACAGGCCACGGCCGCATAGTTCGTGCTGGTCCATCCACCGAGCGCGATTTGCAGCGCGAGCACGGCGAGGCCGCCCAGCGCGAACAAGCGCAGGCCGATCTCTCCCTCGGAGAGGTCGCGCCGCTCCGGCTCGCGCGAGATCCACCAGAGCAGGCCGAGCGTCGTGAGACCGCCGAGCAAATGCAGCGTGACGATCAGGGGCTTCAGCAGCAAGGTCACGGTGAGTGCGCCGAGACTCGCCTGCAGGCAGACGATCGCGAACAGCGCGATGACCGGAATCAAGGGCTGCCCGCGGTCGCGCCGGTTGACCAGAGCCCAGACCGTCAGGCTCGCAATCACGAGTACCAGGCCGCCCGCAAAATAGCGGTGCACCATTTCATGCAGGGCCCTCGCGAAACCCGGCTGCGCTTGAGGATAGACGTGTCCGTAGCATGCCGGCCAATCGGGACAGCCGAGGCCGGCCTGGGTCAGGCGCACCCAGGCGCCGAGCACGACCACGAGCGCGGCCAACAGGGCGCCCGCCAAGGCCAGGCGTCGAAACCAGACGAGGCGTTGTCGAGCGTGCATGGCTCAGCCGATGTGCGAGAGTTTGAGCAGACGCTTGATATCCTCCAGCATGCCTTTCGGTGCGCTGTCGGACGCGTAATACATCATGAGGTTGCCGTGCGGATCGACGACGTAGACCCGGCCCGTGCCGGCTTCCGGGAGTGCCGTGACCAGCGCATCGGCCTGCTCTGCCCGGACCGTAATCAAGTCCGGGTGCTCGCGTGACAGGAATTCCGTGTCGCAACAGTCCCCGAGCGCAATGAACACCCGCTGCACGCGCGTCATGTCCCGATCGAGCGCGATCCGTACCTGGCGCGTCTCGTAGAGCTTGCGCCGGCAGGTCTCGCCGCAGCCGCCGGCATCGACGTACAGCAAGGTCCATTTGACCTGCAGGAAATGCGCATCCGTGCTGCCGCCCCCGAGCAGCGGCAGGGCCTCGGACGGCAGTTCGCGCGGCGGCTCGACGAGCGCGCCCCGGTTCACGCGATGCCCCGGGGAGAAGCCGGCGGCGCCGTAGTAGAGGTAGAACGCGACGCCGACGGGCGCGAAGAACAGCACGGCGAGCCCCACGAGCAGACGTCGCTGGCGCCATTCCCTGCGCGCATCCGGCGCGCTCAGGCGGGGATCGGGCAGGCTCACGGCACGGACTCGCGCGGCCCCGTGGGCTTCGATAGGTTCGTCAGCACGTAGATCACCAAGAGGGCGGCCGCGAGGCCGAACCACTGCACCGCATAGGCCGTGTGGCGCATCGGCGCCATTCCGGGTGGCACCCAGTGGCGACGATAGCCGTCGGCGTCGGCGGCATCCAGAAGCACGACGTCCCCGGCGGACGCCCACGTACTCTCATGCAGCAGCACGCCAAGATCGGCGCGCGTGGGAAACGTTGCGACGACCGGGAACGGGGGCGAGAGCGGTGCGGGTCGGCCCATGCGCAGTCCCGGACTCGGCAGCTGGTCGATGCGTCCCTGAATACGGCGTGCGCCGGCGCCGACGGCCAGATCGGGACGCTCGGCCCGGGTCGCTCCCCAGGGAATCCAGCCGCGATTCACGAGCAGCCACCCGCCGCTTGCCAATGCGAACGGCGTGATCACGAAATAACCGGCTCGACCGTCGCTATCAGCCATGTTGTCGATCAATACCTGCCGCGCTGGATCATAGTGGCCCGCCGCTTCGACATGCCGGAATCGCGGCAGCGTCGGCGTCGTTCCAACGATCTCGGTGGAGGTGTCCGTGCCGGCCGCGAAGGCGTCGTAGAGCCGCTGCTTTTCGTCGGCGCGCCGCAATTGCCAGCGCCCGAGGCTCACGAGCAGGACGAGCAGCCCGAGCGTCACGAGCGTCGTGAACGGACGCGGCTCGAAGCGTCGGGAACCCAGTTTGATCGGCACGATATACTGCCCGCCTCAGCAAACGACCGTCGGCGGCCCCCGTGGTGTTCAAGTTCGTCGTGATTTTGATCCTTGCGCTGATACTCGGCAGCCTCGGCAAGGCCCTGTTCCACCTGTCGAGCGCAAAACCCGGCGACGACGGCAAAATGGTCAAGGCCTTGGCATGGCGCGTCGGGTTGTCCGTGCTGCTGTTCTTGTTGTTGTTCGTCGCCTATTACCAGGGATGGATCGTCCACCAGCACACGTGAATGGCCGCCGGCCCCGTCCCGGGCCTCGTGCTCCACGCGCCGGACTTCGCTACGCGGCGTCGTTAGAGCCAGTACACGAAAATGAACAGACCGAGCCACACGACGTCGACGAAGTGCCAGTACCAGGCCACCGCTTCGAAAGCGAAATGCCGCTGCGGCGTGAAATGGCCCTTGAGGATTCTGAACCAGATCACGACCAGCATCGTGGCGCCGACCGTCACGTGCATGCCGTGGAATCCCGTCAGCATGAAGAACGTCGAACCGTAGATGCCCGTGCCGAGCTGCAGGCCGAGTTCGGTGTAGGCCTCGTGATACTCCATGGCCTGCAGGGCAACGAAGGTGAAGCCCAGCAGGAAGGTCGCGGCGAGGAAGATCTTGAGGCGCGTGCGATGGCCGGTGATCAGGGCATGGTGCGCGATCGTGATCGTCACGCTCGAGGACAGCAGCAGCGCCGTGTTGATCGCGGGCAGGCCGAACGGCGACACGGTCTCGTAGCTGCCGTCGGGTCGCGGACCCAAGGCCGCCGGGCCGTTCGTCGGCCAGCCGCCCTGAAAGTCGTGCCACAGGAACAGGTTCGTGAAAAACTTCGTGCCGTCGCCGGAGAGCCACGGCAGGACCATTTCGCGCGCATAGAACAGCGCGCCGAAGAACGCCGCGAAGAACATGATCTCGGAGAAGATGAACCACATCATGCCCATGCGGAACGAACGGTCCACGGCCACATTGTAGAGGCCGCGCTGGTTCTCATCGATGACCGTGCCGAACCAGAATATGAAGAGCAGCGCGAGCATGACGAAGCCCGGCAGCAGGGACCAGGCGGGAAGCCACTGGTTGAGCGTGGCGATGGCGCCGGCCATGATGGTAAACAGCGTCACCGAACCGTAGATCGGCCACGGGCTGCCGTGCGGTATGTAGTAGACGTCGGAATCAGGAGCGTGCGATTGCGCCATGGTACGGTCTCGGGACGGTTGAATCAGGGCGAAGTTTAAACGAGCTTCGCTATCGCTGCGCGGCGACTTGCGGGGTCGTATCGTAGAGCGAATAGGAGAGGGTCAGCCGGTCGACATTGGGCGGCAATCCCGGGTCGACGATGAACCGGATCGGCAGATCCCGGCCTTCGCCCAGATTGAATCTCTGCGGACGGAAGCAGAAGCACTCGGTCTTATGGAAAAACCGCGCCGCGCTCGAGGGTGAAATGCTGGGTACGGCCTGGGCGACCGACGGTCCGTCCGAGAGGTTCCGGGCATAGAAGGTCGCATCGTAGAGCTTGCCCGGATGGACCCGCATCGCGGCAAGACGGGGGTGGAAATAGAAGCTGCCGACCGAGGCCGGATCGGCGACGAATTCGACCGTGACAAAGCGGGTGGGGTCGGGCGCCTCCGTGACGACCGCCCGGCCGGCGCGCGCGTCCGCATTGCCGATCCCCGTGAACTTGCAAAAGACATCGTAGAGCGGCACGAGCGCCCAGCCGAACGCAAAGCTCGCGGCGGCCATCAGCCCCAAGCCCGCCACCAGCCCGCGATTGGCGCGCCGTCGCTCCTCGGGATTCATCAACCGTGACGGTTGCGATAGATCGTCATCGCGATGAACGCCACGTAGAAGCCGAGCGCGAGCGTGGTGAGTAGCAGCGCACTGGTACGCACGCCGCGCCGCGATGCACCCGAACGGGCGATGTCATTGTCGGTGCTCACGCGCGATGCAACTCGCCCGCGAGCACGGTCGGCGGCGTCGTGAAGCTGTGATAGGGCGCGGGCGACGGGATCGTCCACTCCAGGCCCACGGGCCGCGCGCCATCCCACACGGCGGCGGTCGCCTTCTTGCCGCCGCGCGCACATTGGATCACGACGATCGCGAACAGAATCTGCGAGAGTCCGAACCCGAAGCCGCCGATCGACGAGACCATGTTCCAGTCCGAGAACTGCACCGCATAGTCGGGAATGCGCCGCGGCATGCCGGCGAGCCCGAGGAAGTGCTGCGGGAAGAACAGCACGTTCACGAAGATCGTCGAGAGCCAGAAATGCGTCTTGGCGAGCCCCATGCTGTACATGTTGCCGGTCCACTTGGGCATCCAGTAGTACACGGCACCCATGATCGCGAACACCGCGCCCGGCACGAGCACGTAGTGGAAGTGGGCGACCACGAAGTAGCTGTTCTGGTATTGGAAGTCGGCAGGCACGAGCGCGAGCATCACGCCCGAGAATCCACCGATCGTGAACATGAACAGAAATCCGATCGCGAACAGCATCGGCGGCTCGAACGAGAGCGATCCGCGCCACATGGTCGCGGTCCAGTTGAAGACTTTCACGCCCGTCGGCACCGCGATCAGCATCGTCGACATCATGAAGAACATCTGCGCCGCCATCGGCATGCCGTCGGCGAACATGTGATGACCCCAGACGATGAACGACAAGAAGCCGATCGACGCCGTCGCGTAGATCATCGAGGTCGCACCGAACAGGGGTTTGCGCGAGAACGTCGGCAGGATCTCGGACACGATGCCGAAGGCCGGCAGGATCATGATATAGACCTCCGGATGCCCGAAGAACCAGAAGATGTGCTCGAACATCAGGGGATCGCCGCCACCGGCCGCATTGAAGAAACTGGTCTTGAAGAAGTGGTCCATGAGCAGCATCGTGACCGCGCCGGCGAGCACGGGCATCACGGCGATCAGCAAGTAGGCCGTGATGAGCCAGGTCCAGCAGAAGATCGGCATTTGCAGCAGCGTCATGCCCGGCGCGCGCATGTTCATGATCGTCACGATCACGTTGATCGCACCCATGATCGAGGAGATGCCCATCAAATGGATCGCGAAGATCAGCATCGGGAAGCTGTTGCCGCCCTGCAGCGCGAGCGGCGGATACATCGTCCATCCGCCGGCGGCGGCGCCGCCCGGCACGAACAGTGTGCCGAGCAGGATCGTGAATGCGAACGGCAACAGCCAAAAGCTGAAGTTGTTCATGCGCGGCAGCGCCATGTCGGGCGCGCCGACCTGCAGCGGCACCATCCAGTTCGCAAGACCGACGAACGCCGGCATGACGGCGCCGAAGATCATGACGAGCGCGTGATTCGTCGTCATCTGATTGAAGAAGGCCGGATCGACGAGCTGCAGCCCGGGCTGGAACAACTCCGCGCGGATGATCATCGCCATCGCGCCGCCGACGAAGAACATGATCAGGCTGAACACCAGGTACATCGTGCCGATGTCCTTGTGGTTCGTCGCGAACAGCCAGCGTTTGATGCCGGCGTCCGGCTGATCGTGGTGGTCGTCGTGGGCTATGTCGTGCGATTGGGCCATGGGCGAAGCTCTCTATGAATGACGGTGTGGGCGATCAGAATTGCGACGCGGTCCGGAGGGCGGCCGCCTGCAGCGGCGCCGACTCGGCCGGTGCGGCGTTCGCAGCGGCCGCCGGCGCGGCGGCATCGGCGGGCGCAGCAGCCTGCTTCATCTCGGCCTTCTGCGCATCGACCCATTTTTTGAAATCGTCCGGGGTCTTCACCTCGACGACGACGGGCATGAAACCGTGATCGCGGCCGCAAAGCGCCGCACACTGACCCCGGTAAGTCCCCTCCTTGCCCGGCGTCACGTTGAACCACAATTCGTTGATGAAGCCGGGAATCGCATCGCGCTTGGCGCCGAAGTCCGGGATCCACCAGGCATGGATCACGTCCTGAGAGGTCAGGAGCAGACGGACCTTCGTGCCGCTCGGGACGACCAGCGGCTTGTCGACGGCGAGCAGATAGTTCGGCACGCTCCGCGGGTCGATGCCCGAGTGCAGTTCGCGCGCGAAATTCGAATCCTGGGCGAGCGTCGAAAAGAAGTTGACGCCTTCGGCGGCGTCCATGTACTGGTACTGCCATTTCCACTGATAACCGGTCACGCGGATCGTGAGGCCCGAATCGCGCATGTCCTCGATCTTCAGGATGGTCTCGGCCGCCGGTACGGCCATCACGACCAGAATGAGCACCGGAATGACGGTCCAGACGATCTCCACCTTGGTGCTGTGGACCATGGAGGTGTCCGGGACCGCACCCTGCGAATGCCGGAATTTCAGCAGCGAATAGATCATCGCACCGAACACCACGATGGCGATGCCGACGCAAATCCAGAACACCAGCATGTGCAGGTCGTAGATCTCATGCGCCAAATCCGTCACACCGTACGGCAGGTTGTAGCCGTTCGAGGTGTTGGCGGCGGCGCGCTCGGCGACCGACAGGGAGGCGAGCGCCGCCGTGGCGGGCAGCGCGGCCATCGGCCGCCCCAACCGCAGCATTTTCTGAAACCTGATCGAATTCATCGCAAATAATCCCCTACGGTACGTCGGTTTCGAGCGGCGGCGACTCGTTCATCCCGCCCACCATGCCGCGCAACCGGGACGCCAGGCGGCGCCTTTCCTCTTCGTTCAGGAAACTACCCACCTCGAACGCACGCCCATGACTTTCGATCATGAGCCGGCTCGGATGGCGACTGGCACGCGGGCTGCGAAGTTTAACCTTCGCCCAGTGCCGCGCAAACTCTTGTTTTGCCTCCCCGGCCGGAGAGCGCGTCACGAGGCTGATGCGCGACTCGGTGACGAGCACGGTTTGGGTGTAAAAGCGCCGCTGCATGACAGAATACAGCGCGAAGCCCAGCGCCAGCATTTCGAGCGCCCAGCAGAGCAGCACCGGCCAAAAGCCCTGTAGTGTGAAAAACAGCGCGACGCTGAAGGAAAATGTGCAAATCGAAGCGAAAAAGACCCGCGCCGCGGCGGGGGTCAGCGAGCAATTCGGCCGAAGATCGATGCGCAGTTCCAAGAGGGCGACCTTGCGGACCTTGGGGAAAGGAGACGTGAGCGCAGTATCTTCCAAAACTGCGCGAGGAGGATACTCCGGGCGCGGAAAAAGGCGCATTCGTCCACGCGGCGCTCGCCGACCGCTTGCGGTGCGCTCAACCGCCGCCGTCGTGCCCGGTCGGGGCGCAGCTGGGCGGCGCTGCAGAAGACGGCGCCGGGGCGGAGGGATCCGGGAACGGCGCGGTCAATCGGTGCGCAACCGCGTCCGCATCCGCGTCCGGTTCGAACGGTAGCACGCCGAGGCACGGTGCCCCCAAGCGCTCGCGCAGCGAGGCCACGTTCTCGGAGCCGCGCTCGAAGCTTGGATCGATGCGATTCGCGATCCACCCCGCCAGCCGCAGACCTCGTCGCTCGACCGCCTCGGCCGTGAGCAGGGCGTGATTCAGGCAACCCAGGCGCATGCCGACGACGAGCACGACGTCGAGTTCCCAGCGCATGGCGAGGCTCGCCACGCTGTTCGTGGCATCCAAGGGCACGAGCCAGCCGCCGGCGCCTTCGACCACGACGACGTCGCTATGCTCCTGCAAGCGCGCATAGGCGCGGTCCAGCAGCGCGAAATCGACCCTGACGCCCGCTTCGGCCGCTGCGAGGTGCGGCGCGATCGCCGGCTCGAACGCGTACGGATTCACGTCGTCGTAACTCGCCCGCACGTTCATCGCGGACTGCAGCACGAGCGCATCGACATTGCGAAGCCCGACGGCCGTGCGCATGCAGCCGGCGGCGACGGGCTTCATCGCGGCAACGCGCTCGCCGCGCAGCGCAAAGACACGGCAAAGACCCGCGGCGACGCGTGTCTTGCCGACGCCGGTATCGGTCCCCGTGATGAACAAGTCGGGGCGCTTCACGAACGCTTACGCCCTGGCAGTTCGCGCCTCAGGTCGGCAAGCGACACCGTCGCATCGCGGCGGCGCGAGGGTTCCCCTGCGGCGGGCGCCCATGCCTGACCGAACACGATCTCATAGCTCGCCGGCAGCCTTCCGTCGGCCCGGAATGCCTCATAGGCACCCGCGAGGCGCGCGAACTTGCCGCGCCCGGTCAAGCCCTGCGGGCGAGCACGGCTGGCGTTGCTCGCGCCGACCGCGCGCAGGTCCGCGGCGACCGCGCGCAAATCCGTATAAGTCAGGGTCAAGCGCTCGACGTCCAGCACCGGCGCCGCGAATCCCGCACGGACCATCGCATCGCCGAGATCGTGCATGTCGATGAAGCGATGCACGTGAACCGCTGCGTCGACCTCGGACCACGCTTGCCGGAATTCGCACAAGGTGTCCGGACCGAAGGCGCTCAAGGTCAGGAGGCCGCGCGGCGCAAGCACGCGCCGAAACTCGGCGAGCAAGCGCTCTGGGTCGCACCAGGGCAGCAGCAGGTTGCTGAAGATGAGGTCGACGCTTGCGTCCCCGAGCGGCAGCCGCTCAGCATCGGCCGCGATTCGATCGAACGGCCGCAACCAGGAGGAGCGTGTCCGCGCGACCCGCAGCATCGGCAGAGAGGCATCGACCGCCAGCACGCGCGCGCGCGGATAGCGCCGCTTGAGCAGAGCGCTTGCCCGGCCGGTTGCCGCCCCGGCGTCGAGGACGACGGCCGGGGCGAGTGCCGTGAGGTCGAGGCGCTGCAGCAGTTCGCCCCGAATCTCGGCTTGAAGCACCGCGGCGGCATCGAAGCTTGCGCTCGCGCGATCGAAGGCGCGCCGCGCCGCAGCCACATCGAGCCGATAGTCTGAGATGTCGTCCAACACGTTCCCTCGTGTTCGCCCCAAGCGTCAGGCGGTCGCGCGCGCTCGCGCACCGTCCGGCGGTTGCCCGGTGGCGCGCGAATCCCGCTCGGCCGGAGGTTCGGCGGCAATGCCGAGCCGCATAAACAGCGCGCGATCCTGATCCACGTCCGGATTGCCGGTCGTGAGCAGCTTCTCGCCATAGAAAATCGAATTCGCGCCGGCCAGGAAGCACAAGGTCTGCAACTCATCGCTCATGCCCGCCCGGCCGGCCGACAAGCGCACGTGGGAGCGCGGCATCAGAATCCGCGCGACCGCGATCGTGCGCACGAACTCGAGCGGATCGAGCGCCGGCGCCGTGTCGAGCGGGGTTCCCGCGACCCGCACGAGCAGATTGATGGGCACGCTTTGCGGATGTTCCGGCAGAGTCGCGAGCGTATGCAGCAGCAGTGTCCGATCCAGCGCGCTCTCGCCCATGCCGACGATACCGCCGCAGCATACGTTCATGCCCGCCTCGCGCACCGCGCGCAGGGTCTCGAGCCGGTCGGCGTAGGTCCGCGTGGTGATGATTTTCTCGTAGTAGGCGGCCGAGGTGTCGAGATTATGGTTGTAGTAGTCGAGGCCCGCCGCCTTCAACTCCCGAGCCTGGGCCTCGTTCAGCATGCCGAGCGTCGCACAGGTCTCCAATCCCAAGGATTTGACCTCGCGGATCATCGCGACGACCTTGTTGAGGTCCTTCGGCTTCGGCGAGCGGTAGGCGGCGCCCATGCAGAAGCGCGTTGCACCGGCCTTCCGGGCGGCACGCGCGCGCGCCGCGACGGCCTCGACTTCAAGGAGTTCCTCAGGTTCGAGGCCCGTGTCGTAGCGGACGCTTTGCGGGCAATACGCACAGTCCTCGGGACAGGCGCCCGTCTTGATGCTGAGCAGCGTGCTGACCTGGACCGTATTGGGGCGATGGTACACACGGTGCACGGTCTGGGCGTGGTGGATGAGGTCCATGAACGGCAATGCGAACAGGTCCGCGACTTCGCTCGCGGTCCAGTCGGTACGGATGGGTGTCGGGTTTCGCAGGGGCATCGTCGACCTCGCAATCAAAGCACGAGCACGCAACCACAGCGTGCGCGCGGGCGCAGTATTCGGCGAGCCCGGGCCCAAGTCAACCGGACGGGGCCCTGCCGGTTGACAGCCCAGTGGCCGCTAGCGGAACGTGTAACTCAGCAGGACCCCGATGAAGACCGCCATGCCGAAGTAGTGATTGTCCCGGAACGCGCGAAAACACGCCGCGCGATCGCGCGTGCGGATCAGCCACAGATGGCGCGCGAACAACGCCGCCCCTGCGGTAAGGCCCAGCCAGTACCAGACACCCAGGCGCGTGATGTGCCCCACCAAGGCGAGGGCAAGCAGGGTCATGGCCTGCAGCACGGCGATGATGTGCCGATCGGAGTCGCCGAACAAGATTGCCGTCGAGCGTATGCCGATCTTGAGGTCGTCGTCGCGATCGACCATGGCGTAGATCGTATCGTACACCGTCACCCAGAGCAGATTGGCGAGGAACAGGAGCCATGCGACACGCGGCACGTGCTCGAGCTGGGCGGCAAAGGCCATGGGGATTCCCCAGCCGAACGACAAGCCGAGGAACAGCTGCGGGATCGACAGGAAGCGCTTGATGAACGGATACGTGATCGCGAGAAAGCCGCCGGCGACCGCATAGAGCAGGGTCAGCTTGTTCAATTGCAGGGCGAGCAACAGCGCCGAGAGCGCGAGCACGGCAAACAGGACGAGGGCCTCCTGCGGCGAGACGCGCCCCGCGGCGAGCGGCCGCTCGCGCGTGCGCGCGACGTGCGGATCGAAATCCCGGTCGGCGTAGTCGTTGATGACGCACCCGGCCGAGCGCATGAGCACGACGCCCACCACGAAGATCACGAAGACATGCTGATCGGGACGGCCGCGGCCCGCGAGCCACAGCGCCCACAGCGTCGGCCACAGCAGCAGCCAGATGCCGATCGGTCGATCGAGGCGCATGAGACGGCCGTAGTCGGCAAGCGTCGCGCCGATCTGCGGCAGGGCTTGGACGCTCGCCGGGTGCGTGCGGACCCGATAGGCAAACCAACGCCAGCGGTCGAGCAGCATCTCGGCCAATTCGTCCCCGTTGCGCGGCAGAGCCAAGGCCTAACCCACGCGGCCGTATTGCTCGGCGTGGCCGACCCAACGCCTAACGAGCGGCAGGGCCGAGTCGGGGTACTCGCGCAGCAGCGTTTCGGCGGCGATCTGCACGCGCGGCAGGAGATCGGCGTCGCGCATCAGGTCGGCGACGCGCATTTGCGCGAGGCCGGTTTGCCGCGTGCCGAGCAGTTCGCCAGGCCCGCGCAGTTCGAGGTCGCGCCGCGCGACCTCGAAGCCATCGTTGCTCGCCCGCATGACCGCAAGCCGCTCGCGCGCGAGACTCGACAGCGGCGACCGGTACAGCAGCAGGCAGTTGCTCGCGCCCTCGCCGCGGCCGACGCGGCCGCGCAATTGGTGCAGCTGCGCAAGCCCCATGCGCTCGGCATTCTCGACGACCATCATGGTTGCGTTCGGGACGTCGACCCCGACCTCGATCACGGTCGTCGCGACCAGCAGTTGAATCCGTCCCGCCTTGAATCGCAGCATCACGTCGAGCTTCGCGGCCGCGGCCATGCGTCCGTGGACGAGGCCGACGACGAGTTCCGGCAACGCCACGGCCAGCGCCGCCGCGGTCTCCTCGGCGGCTTGAAACGGCAACTCGTGGGATTCGTCGATCAGGGGACAGACCCAATAGGCCTGGCGACCCTGGATGCACGCCGTGCGGATCCGCTGCACGACCTCGTCGCGGCGCTGCTCGGCCAGCACCACGGTTTGCACTGGCGTGCGGCCGGGCGGCAATTCGTCGATCACGGAGACGTCGAGATCGGCGTAGGCGGTCATCGCGAGCGTGCGCGGTATCGGCGTCGCCGTCATGATCAGCTGATGCGGCCGCAGGCTGTCGTTGGCACCCTTCTCGCGCAGCGCGAGGCGCTGATGCACGCCGAAGCGATGCTGCTCGTCGACGATCGCGAGGGTGAGCGCCTTGAATTCCACCCCTTCCTGAAACAGCGCGTGGGTGCCGATCACGATCTGCGAGGCTCCGCCGCCGATCCCGGCGAGCGCCGCGCGGCGCGCCTTGCCGGCATGCCGGCCGGTCAACAGGGTGACGATGACACCCAAGGGCTCGAACCAGGCCTGAAAGTGCAGGGCATGCTGTTCCGCGAGCAGCTCCGTCGGCGCCATGAGCGCGACCTGGCATCCGTCTTGAAGCGCCCGGGTCGCGGCGAGCGCCGCGACGAGCGTCTTGCCGCAGCCGACGTCGCCCTGCACGAGCCGCAGCATCGGCTTGACTTGAGCAAGGTCCGTTTCGATTTCGGCGAGCGCCCTTGCTTGAGCGCGTGTGAGCTTGAAAGGCAGCCGGTCGAGCAGCCGCCGTTTGAGCGTTTCGTTCGGCGGCAGCGGCCGCCCCGGCTCGCTCTGGATGCGCTTGCGCAGGAGCTTCAGGGAGAGTTGATGCGCGAGCAGCTCCTCGAATGCAAGCCGGCGCTGCGCGGGGTGGCGGCCTTCCTGCAACAGCTCGACGGGCGCATCCGCGGGAGGGCGGTGAACGTACTGCAGCGCCGCGCGCAGCGAAGGCAACGCGGGCAGCGCAGGGTCCGCGAGCACGGCCGGCGGCAGCCAATCGGGCAGCTCGTCGGCCGCGAGGCGATCGAGCGCGGCGCCGACGAGTTGCCGCAGCCGCCCCTGCGTAATCCCTTCGGTCGCCGGATAAATCGGCGTGAGATGTTCGGCCGTCCCCTTGGGCGCAGCCGCATCGACGCGCCGGTACTCGGGGTGGATGAACTCGAGCCCCTTCGGCGCGCGGCGCGCTTCACCGAAGCAGCGCAGCCGCGTGCCGCGCTGCAGCGCCTGCTGCTGCTGAGACGTGAAATAAAAAAACTTGAGCGTCAGGAATCCGGAACCGTCCGAGAGCCTGCAGAGCAATTGGCGCCGGCCGCGCAGGCTCACCTCCGTGAGCTGCACCTCACCCTCGATCGCCGCGCGCTGGCCTGGCTGCAATTTGCCCAAGGGTACGACCTGGGTGCGGTCCTCGTAACGCAACGGCAACAGGAACAGCAGGTCCTGGGTGGTTTCGACGTCGAGTGCACGCAAGCGTTCGGCCAGGGCTTCGCCCACGCCGCGCAGCGCCGTGACCGGAACGGGCGCGGGAGCGGGCCCGTTCACAACGCGACGATGCACTCCACTTCGATCGCCGCACCGCGCGGCAGCGACGCGACGCCGACCGCCGCGCGCGCGGGATAAGGCTCGCGGAAGTATTCGGCCATGATCGTGTTGATGGTTGCGAAGTGGCCGAGGTCCGTGAGGAAGATCGTCACCTTGACGACGTCATCGAGGGAGGCGCTGCTCGCGAGCACGATCGCGCGCAGATTTTCGAACACGCGCCGCGCCTGGGCCGAGATGTCGCCCGAGACGAGCTGCATGGTCTCGGGGTCGAGCGGAATCTGGCCGGACACCCAGATGGTATTGCCCACACGCACCGCCTGCGAATAGGTGCCGATCGCGCCTGGCGCGTCCTTGGTCGAGATGATTTGTTTGCTCATGATGGCCTCGAATGGTACACCAGGAGCGTGTCGTATCGCGCGCGGGGCTGCGCGGCTCATGCGAGGCTGCGGCTTCCGCGAAGCTGCGTCTCACGCGAGGCTGCGGACCACCTTTTGCACGTCCGGCATACGCCGCACGGTCTTGATGATGCGCGCGAGATGCTGGCGGTCGCGCACCTGCACCTCGAGGGTCAGCGCGGAGGTCTCGCTGTCGCGCTCCTCGAGAACCACGTGATCGATGTTCGTCTGGGTGCCGGCGACGCTGGCCGCGACCGCCGCGAGCACGCCGACCCGATTGCCGACCTCGAGCTGGATCTCGGAGCTGAACATGCGCTCGTGCGTCGCTTCCCAGGCGACCGGGATCCACTTTTCAGGCTGCTTGCGGTATTCGGCCAGATTGCCGCAGTTCTGGCGGTGAATCATGACGCCGCGTCCGGCGCTGAGGTAGGCCATGATCGGATCGTTCGGAATCGGGAAGCAGCAGCGCGCGTAAGTCACGAGCAGGCCCTCCGTGCCCGCGATCATGAGCGGGCCGCCGGCGTGACCCTTGTGTTCGCCCTCCTCGCGGACCGGTTGCAGACGCCGCGCGACGAGCGGCGCAAGACGTTCGCCGAGACCGATTTTTTCGAACAATTCCTCCGCGTCCCTCAGGTTCAATTCCTTGACGACCGCGTCGATCTCGGCCTGGGGTATCTTCTTGAGATGCAGGGAGAACTCCTCGAGCGCCTGGCCGAGCAGGCGCCGTCCGAGCTCGGCCGCCTCGCCCTTTTTCAGGTTTTTGAGGTACTGCTTGATCGCGGCGCGCGCTTTCGCCGTCACGAGGAAACCCGACCAGGACGGATTCGGCGTCGCGCCCTTCGCGGTGATGATCTCGACGGTCTGGCCGTTGCGCAGCGGGGTGCGCAAGGGAACCAGGCGCCGGTCGACCTTGGCCGCAACGCAGCGATTTCCGACGTCGGTGTGAATGGCGTAGGCGAAGTCGACCGCCGTCGCACCGGTCGGCAGCCGCAGGATCTTGCCCTTCGGCGTGAACACGTAGACCTTGTCCGGGAACAGGTCGACCTTGACGCTCTCGAGGAACTCCTCCGAGCTGCCGCCCTCCTGGATCTGCACGAGACCCGCGAGCCACTCGCGCGCGCGATCGTGTTCGACGCCTCCCAGGGAATCGTCACCGGTCTTGTACTTCCAGTGGGCGGCGATGCCGGACTCCGCGACGCGGTGCATTTGCTCGGAACGGATTTGCACCTCGATCGGCACGCCATTGGGACCGAACAGGGTCGTATGCAGCGACTGATAGCCGTTTGCGCGGGGGATCGCGATGTAATCCTTGAACCGACCCGGCATGGGCTTGTAGAGGCTGTGCACGAGGCCCAACACGCGGTAACAGGTGTCCGCGGAGTCGACGATCATCCGGAACCCGTAGACGTCGACCATTTCGCTGAGCGAAATGCCCTTCGAGTGCATCTTCTTGTAGATGCTATAGAGATGCTTCTCGCGGCCCTCGACGCCCGCGGTGATGTTGGTCTTCTTCACCGCGCTCTTGAAGGTCTCGGAGATCTTGTGGACGAACTCCTTCTGATTGCCGCGCGCGCGCTTCAGTTCGCGTTCGAGGACCTTGTACCGGTACGGGTACAGTGCGCGAAACCCGAGGTCCTCGAGCTCCAATTTGACGGCGTAGAGGCCGAGGCGCTCGGCGATCGGCGCGTAGATCTCGAGAGTCTCGCGCGCGATGCGGCGGCGTTTCACGGGGGGCATCGCGCCGAGCGTACGCATGTTGTGGGTGCGATCGGCGAGCTTCACCATGATCACGCGGATGTCGCGCACCATGGCGAGCAGCATCTTGCGGAAACTCTCGGCCTGGGCCTCCTGGCGGTTCTTGAACTGGATCTGATCGAGTTTGCTGACGCCGTCGACGAGTTCAGCGACGACTTCGCCGAACATCGAGGCGATCTCCGCCTTGGCGGTCGGGGTGTCCTCGATGACGTCGTGCAGGATCGCGGCAACCAGCGTATCGCCGTCCAGCCGCAAATCGGCGAGGATGTCGGCGACCGCTACGGGGTGCGTGATGTAGGGCTCGCCCGAGACGCGCTTCTGCCCCTGATGGCGTTCGGCGCCGAAGTCGTAGGCCTCCCGCACGCGCTCGATTTGCGCGGGCGGCAGATAGGTCTCGAGCTTGTCTAAAAGCTGACTTATCCCGGTGGCGCGTCTTCCACCAGGTAGGAAACCGAGTATGGAAGACGCATAGTCCATCGTTCCTCTGCGCAGCTCCGGCGGCCCGTTAGTCCCCTAAACCGAGTTGCGGCGCGCGAAAATCGGTGGGCAGCTCGAGTTCGCTGACGACCTGCTGCACGGGCTCCTCGGGTTCCTCCAGCATCTCCAGCGTGATATTGCCGGCCGCGATTTCACGCAGTGCAACAACGGTGGGTTTGTCGTTTTCCCAGTCGACCGTCGCCTCGGCGCCGTTCGCAAGGCGTCGGGCGCGCTTTGCGGCGAGCAGCACGAGGTTGAACAAATTGGGTTCATTCTGGAGACAATCTTCGACCGTAATACGCGCCATACCGACAATTCCTTAGAGCGATGGACCCATGAGCATAACAGAAACGCATCGCCAAGATGCTCCGTTGACAGCCGTCGGCGCGGGCGGCTAAGCGAGCAAGCGCGCGGCCAGCGCAGCGACCGCCGGCCGAACACCGCGCAGGTCCTCGCCCTGGTTCGCGACGATACGCTGTAACTCATCGACCGCGTCCTCGAAGCGATCGTTCACGACGACATAGTCGAATTCCACCCAGCGAGCGAGATCCTGCACCGAATCCTGGAGCCGTCGCTGGATGACCGCGTCAGAATCCGTGCTGCGCTGCCGCAGGCGTAATTCCAAAGAGTCCCGCGAAGGGGGGAGAATGAAAATGCCGCGCGCCTCCGGCAGGCGGGCACGCACCTGTGCCGCACCCTGCCAGTCGATCTCGAGCAGCAGGCGGCGTCCCGCGACAAGCGCGTTCTCGACGGTCGCGCGCCCGGTGCCATAGTAGTTGTCGAAGACTTTGGCGTGCTCGAGGAGCTCACCGTTTGCGACCATGGCCTCGAACACCGCCGGCGTCACGAAGTGGTAGTCCACGTCCTCGCGCTCGGTCGGACGGCGCGCACGCGTCGTGAACGAGACCGAAAACTCGAGCTGCGGCTCGCGCTCCATCAAGGCCTTGACGAGACTGGTCTTGCCGGCGCCCGACGGCGCGGAGATCACGAACAGTTGGCCACGTTTCGGGGTGGCGGGGCTATTCAAGATTGCCTCATGATGCTGACGACCGGTTTCCGATGATGGCGGGAAGGCGCGGAGTCTATCTGGGAGACGCTCGATGGGCCACCGACGTGTTCACCGAATTTTCGCCGGCGAAGGCCGCCATGCCGGCGCCGGACCAGGGGCAGTCCCCTAGCTATTGTCCACTGGGCAGGCTCCAAATATCGAGCACGCCGCTGGTCGTGCGATCGTTGGCATTGCCTTCGGGAAGGATGATCTCGCCCTGCAACACAATGGGGCTATTCCAGTGGCCCGAACCACACGCCAGCACGGCGATCTGTTTGCCCGACGCTGCGTCGTACACGTAGAGCCCGCCGGCCGGCGCGTAGACGAAAAGCAGGCCGCCGGCCTCGAATGGACTGGTGCCCCCGGTCGCGTTTTTCCATTTTTCCTGAAGTTTTGCATTCACCACTGCCCACGCTTCGGTAGCGCCGCCGTCGGCGGCGAACATCCAGGTCTCGCCGCCGTGTTCCCAGACCGCAGGCTGGGTGAACAAATCGTTCCCGCTGGGCGTGGAAACCGATTGCAGTTCGTGGGCCTTGTGGGGACTCGCACCGGCGATGGCCTCGCGGCTTAGCAGGCGGATCGTGCCATCCTTGCCGCCTTGCGCGATCAGATCGCCGCCCAGCAGCACGGGCGAGGTGGAACCCAGGTCGAGATCACGCGCGTACAGCGTCGCGGTATCGGCCGGGGTGTAGTTGCCCAAGAGTTTCGTGGCGGTGGGATCGATCTCGATGAGGGAGTCGCCCCAGTCGGTCGTGCCCGTCCACTCACCATTACCCGTGGCGACGAAGATGTCGCCGCTCGTGGGATCGATCACAGCGCCGGCTCGCCCCCAGATCGCCGATAGGGATTGCGCGCAGGAATCAGGCTCGAGCAGTCCGGGACGGTTGCTGCACAGCGAGTTCCATACCTGGAGGAGTTTGCCGGAGCTGCCGTCGAGGACCGCGACATGACCTTGGTAGGGTGCCTGATCACCGATAAAGCCCGCCGTGACGGCTATGACATGGCCCCCGGAGTGCTTCAGGGGCGATGCGATCTTTTCTCGCTGCGGCAGCTTGGTGATGGCGGTACGCCATACGGGCTCGCCGTCGCTGACGGTCAGCTTTTGGATATAGCCGTCGGGCGAGGCCGCATAGAGGGACTGGCGATCGGGATCGGCGACGGGCGTGGAGTTGGTGATCTGGTACGTGCCGGCGAGGGCTTGATAGCTGGGCGGCGTGTATGTCCACAAGATTGCGCCGCTGGCGGCATCGAGCGCGAGCGTCTTGCCGTAGGTCGTGGTAACGAAGATGGCATCGTGGAGGGCGCCGTTGACGGTGACGCCGTGCAGGAAAATGGCGCTGGCATCCACGGTCCCCGGGAGCTGTACCTGAAGGCGCGAGAGTTGCGCAACGTTGGCAGCGGTGATGCCGGTCGAGCTCGCGTTGGCGCTGGTGCTTTGCACATTGCCGCCAAACGTGCGCCAATCCTGGGGGGGCAAGCTTTGGGCAGCGGCCGCCACGGCCGCGCTCATGGCAAGCAGCAGGCAAATCACAACTCGGTATCTCATATAGTAAAGTAACCCCCCCCATCAGGACTGCTGAGCCGCTTCGCGGCGTTCCGGTGTCGACAAATGCGTGTATCGCCGACTGACGCAGCTTACCTGTGTCAGCCGGCCGGTGGCTTGTCAGCGAAAGCCGCGAATTGATCGACGAGCGCTTCACGCCTGCCATCACTCAGCGAAACACCGACAAGGCCTCGTGTATGTCGTTGGCCAGAGCCAGAGGCTGCTCCAGCGCCGCGAAGTGGCCGCCCACGGGCATCTCGGTCCATCGGGTGACGTTGAACACGCGCGCGACCCACTCGCGCGGCGGACTCAGGATTTCTTTGGGAAACCGCGCGTAAGAAAGCGGCGGTGCGATCCGCTCGCCCGCACCAAATCGAAGCGGCTGGCGGGCGTTCTTTCGGTAGATGCGCAGCGTCGCTGCGACGTTCCCGGAGAACCAGTAGACCGCGACGTTGGTCAATAAGTCATCCAGGTCGAATTTCTCGATCAGGCCACCGCTGCCGTCGCTCCAGGTGAAGCACTTTTCGAGCAGCCAAGCGGCGAGTCCAGCCGGCGAGAGCGGACGGTCCGCCTCAGTCAATGGAGGCTGAAAACTCCCAGAAACAAAATTCAGGTGCAGTGCGCGCACCGCATCCGGGTAGAGGCGCGCCAGCCACATGGAAACACCGGAGCCAATATCGCCGCCCTGTGCGAAATAGCGCGAGTGGCCGAGCGCAGCCATCAACTTGTGCCAAGTCGACGCAACCGCGCGGCTGTTCGTCCCCGGGCTGCCCGGGGCTTGTGAGAAACCGAAGCCCGGTCACGAGGGGACGATGACGTCAAAGGAGCGAAAACCGGCGAGTCCGTTGTTCGACGGATCTACGAGCAAGGGAATGATCTTGTACATCTCGGCGAACGAGCCCGGCCACCCATGCGTGATCACGAGTGGAACCGAATCAGGCTCGACACCTTTGACGTGCAAGTAGTGGACGACGCGTCCGTCAATCTCGACCGTGAATTGCGGCAGGCCATTGAGCCTGCGCTCTGCCGCCCGCCAATCGAAACGGTCCCGCCAGTATTCGACGACATCCCTTAGAACCCTGCGCGGCATGCCGTATTCCCAGTCACCGTCGCCGGCCTCGTCCGGCCATCGGGTCAGTTCAAGACGGCGTTTGAGGTCGGCTACAGCGGCTTCTGGAACGTTGACGGGGAAGGGAGCGATCTTCATGGCGCCGGGGGTGCGGGGTCGAAGCGATGCCGGGTCATCCCGCACGGCATGCGCGCTCGAACCCGCTCGCGCTCTTCGGGACTCATTTGCTGCCAACGCCGATGCATGCGGCTGCGCCAGCCGCGGGATCCTCGTCTTCGCAGGCCACCGAACAGAATGCGCGACAGGACGAGCAGCCCCACGGCCTGCCAGAAGCTGATCGCGTGAAAGCCCGCGACAGCCGGAAGGGTGACGTTCCAGAGCGCCATGACGGCAAACCCGAGGCCGGCCGCGGCGAGGCCGACGAACAGCAACGTCCGCAGGGCTCTCAAAATCCAATAAAATTTCATGGTCGTCTCCTACGAAAAAAACGGGTTTGAATCAAAGTCGCGCAGTCGGTCGCGCAGGTTCCGAACCGCAGCATGTTTGCGGCTCAACAAGGTGTTGACCGGAACGCCGGTCGCGGCGGCGAGCGCCTTGAAGCTCTTGCCGTCCAGCTCGTGCGCCACGAACACCTCGCGTTGTTCGAGGGGCAGCGCGTCGAGCGCCAAGATCAAAGCATCGGTGAAACGACCTCGTTCGTAGCGGGCGTCGGGCCCAGTGGTGTTGGGCGCTCGGCCCGCCGTCTCCTCCAGCGCGATTACAGAGTTGCAGTCCGGGTCGTCAGCGTTCACAGCGTCGAACAGCCGGTCCGTCCGGGTACGCTGACGGAACCGATCGATGATCCGGTTGCGGGCGACGCGCCGCAGCCACGCGGCAACGTGCCGGACCGGTTCGGCGAGGCGATTCGCCGAGATGAGTTCGAGGAAGGCGTCTTGGACGATGTCCTCCACTTCGCTGAGGTCCGCGACCTGGCGGCGCACGAAAGCGCGCAGCCGCGGCGCCTGAGCGACGACGGTCGCAGCCAGCCGGTCGTCGGCCTCGGTCGGCGATTGGGGGACGGCAAGAAGTGTGGTCATACCAATGTAGACGTGTCAGCGCCCAGGATATTTGGCGGAAATCGACGAGTTCAAGGATTTTCGGTCGCCTGGGAGCCGGGATCCGTTCCTTGCCGGCAATCGCCAGTGGCGCGAGGAATTAGCGGGCCAGTTGTGCGGCGTCGGCGTTGCGGCCAATGCGACGCCGCGCTTCGTTCGCGGTGAAACGCGCCCGCGAAAGCCCGACGGCATTTATCGCGCCGCTCGGCGCGGGGCGTCCTCGCATCTGCGCGAGCGGGTCGAAGCGGCGGCGGTTGCACTTCGTCCGCAGCCTGCCGCCGGCGCGGACCGAGCGGGAGTGGCTCGCGGCGGGATTGGTTGAACAGGCCCGGCGGGAGCGTGCACCCCTGGAGGTGGAGAGGACGCGGTGAAATGCATCGGGCCGGGTCGTAGCATTGAGTAAGGTCGGCAGCCATTTCCGTGACTGATGCAGGTGATCGCTGATTGAGGTTTACGCTTGAACCTAAAATAACGCTGGCGCTTGTTTTAGGTTCCCTGCTCGCGATTGTTCAACTTTGTGTGCCAATACCTGAGCCTCCCAGCTCAATCCAGGAACTCGCGTAGACCATGCCCCCGAAGCCTC
>Ga0302320_10006328_pt1 | contig 26297 bp, 23 predicted proteins | sample Bog_T0_3_FD_202130 | JGI IMG/M metagenome (GOLD analysis project Ga0302320, IMG submission 202130) | Peat permafrost microbial communities from Stordalen Mire near Abisko, Sweden - Bog_T0_3 | ecosystem: Environmental > Terrestrial > Soil > Wetlands > Peat | place: Sweden: Abisko, Stordalen Mire... | reverse complement strand
GAGTGCCCGGCAACCGCCGCTCCACCGTGGCATGCTCAACCCACGGAATCGTTTCGATTCGCGTGCGAACGTCATCCAGCGAGAAACCCAGGATCGGATCGCCCTTGCTGACCCCGATCGCCGCCCGCAACAACGGCTCCGGCGTATTCGCCCGGCCCTCGATCACCACATCGCTGACCCGCAGGCCGGCCGCCGCCGTCACCACCCCCACCCGCTCCCGCAACCCCGCCAGCGAGCCGCTCGGTGCCCCGCGCGTCCCCGCCGCATGCAGAACGAACAGCAGCAGCAGCGCAACGGTCGAGGCAAACGCCACCCACCCCGCCGGCCGCAGAAACCGCCGTTGCCGCCGCAGCGCCAGGCGCCAGCCCGACGGCCGGTCATACACCGAGTTGCGCGGCGAGCGGACTACCCGCGACATGCCGCGTTCTCCACCATCCACGCGCAAAGCTGAGTGAAGCTCATGCCGCGATGCGCCGCCTGCTCCGGCAGCAGCGATGTCCGGGTCATGCCCGGCTGCGTATTGATCTCCAGCAGCACCACCCGGCCCGGTTCGCCCGCCGTATCGTCGTACCGAAAATCGCAGCGCGTCGCCCCGCGGCAGCCCAGCACCCGGTGCGCCGCAACCGCGACCTCCATCGCCTGTTCATAGGCAACCGGATGAATCCCCGCCGGAATGATGTGGCGCGACCCGCCATCCGCATATTTCGATTCGTAATCGTAGAACGAACCCGCCACCGCCTCGATCTCGGTCACCGCCAGCGCCCGGTCGTCCAGCACCGCAACCGTCAGTTCCCGCCCCGGAATATACTCCTCCACCAGCGCCGCCGGCCCGAACGACCAGCCCCGCACGATCTCCGCCCGCCGGTTGTCGCCGTTACGGACAAACGTCACCCCGACCGAGGACCCCTCGTTCACCGGTTTCACCACATACGGCAACGGCAACGGATCGCCCGCGGCAAGCTCCGCGATCGAAACCACCCGGCCGTGCGCCACCGGCAACCCCGCCGACACGAACAGCGCCTTCGCCGCCGCCTTGTCCATCGCCAGCGCCGATGCCCGCACCCCGGAATGCGTGTACGGAATCCCCAACCAGTCCAGCACGCCCTGGATCGCGCCATCCTCACCGAAACGCCCGTGCAGCGCGTTGAACACCGCATCCGGCTTCGGCGTCAGCGCCGAGATCACCGCGCCCAGGTCGTGCCCCACATCGACCGGATCGACCACGAAACCAGATTCCCGCAGCGCGCCGATCACCTCCGCGCCGGTCGCCAGGCTCACCGCCCGCTCCGCCGAAATCCCCCCGTACAGAACGACAACCCGAGTCATGCCACGACCTCCGGCCTGCCCGCGGGCACTCCGATTCGGCGAATCTCCCACTCCAGCGTCACGCCCGTCGCCGCCAGCACCCGCCGGCGCACCTCCTCACCCAGCCCCTCGATATCAGCCGCCGTCGCGCCACCCGTATTGATCAGAAAATTGCAGTGCTTCTCCGACACCATCGCGCCGCCCCGCACCAGCCCGCGGCATCCCGCGGCGTCGATCAGCTCCCACGCCTTCATGCCGTCCGGATTGCGGAACGTCGATCCGCCGGTCCGCGCCCGCACCGGCTGCGTCGCTTCCCGTGTCGCCTTGATCTCCGCCATCCGCGCGGCAATCAGCTCAGGCGCCCCAGGCACCGCCCGCAACCGCACCCGAGTCACCACGGCCCCCGCCGGCAACGCCGCATGCCGGTACGCGAACGCCAGTTGCATCGCCGTCAGCCGCCGCTGCTCACCGGTCCGCGTAACAATCTCCGCCCAGTCCAGCACCGTCGCCATATCGCCGCCGTAAGCGCCGGCGTTCATCGCCACCGCACCGCCGATCGAGCACGGAATGCCCGACAGAAACTCCAGCCCCGCCAGCCCCGCCGCCGCCGCATGTTCCGCCACCGTCACATCCAGCGCCGCCGCCCCGGCGATCACCCCATCCGATTCGGCAACAATCGCAGAAAACCCGCGCGCCAGCCGGATCGTCACCCCCGGCAACCCGCCATCCCGGACAATCAGATTCGACGCCGCACCGATCACATGCACCGGCACCTCGTTCGGCAACCCGGACAGAAACGCCGCCAGATCCTCCGCATCCGCCGGACGCACCAGCACCTCCGCCGCCCCGCCGGCACGAAACCAGGTAAACGGGGCCAGCGCCGCATCCACCTGCACCCGCCCGCGCACCGGCGGCAGCCGCTCCACCCAGTTCGGCTCCCGAGACGCCGCCATCATGACGCCACCCGCTTCCCGCCGCCGATCTGCAACGCCGCCAGATCGTTCGGCAGCGCCGCCGCCCATTGCGTGATCGATCCGGCCCCCAGGCACACCACGAAGTCCCCGGGACGCGCGATCGCATGCACCATCTCGGCCAGCCGCCCCGGTCCAGGCAACGCAACGACACTGCGGTGCCCGCGCGCCCTTAACCCCTCCACCAGCGCATCACGATTGACGCCCGGAATCGGCTGCTCGCCCGCCGCATACACATCCGCAACGATCACCGTCCCCGCATCGTTCATGCAGGTGCAGAATTCCCCGAACAGCGACTGCAGCCTTGTGTAACGATGCGGCTGCACCACCGCCACCACATCCCGCGCCCCCGCCTGCCGCGCCGCCTTCAGCACCGCCGCGATCTCCACCGGGTGATGCCCGTAATCGTCGATGACGGTAATCCCACCGGCCTCGCCGGTCTTGGTGAACCGCCGCTTGACGCCCTTGAACCCCAGGAACGCGCTGCGCAACGTCGCGTCATCGATCTCCATCTCGATGCCCACGGCAATCGCCGCCAGCGCATTCTGCACATTATGCGCCCCCAGCATCGGCAGCCGGAACGGACCCATCCGCCGTGAGCGGTTATTATAGCGGTCGGTCACCACGACTTCGAACGTCGAGCCAAGCCTGTCCGGCGACAGCCGTTCCGCCCGCACATCGGCCTGCGGCGAGAATCCATACGTAACAATCCGATGATCCGACAGCCGCGGGATCATCTGCTGCACCGCCGGATGGTCGATGCACAGCACGGCGAAACCATAAAACGGAATATTGGCGACGAACTGATCATAGCCGGCGATCATCGCCTCGGCGCTGCCCCAGTGATCCAGATGTTCCGGGTCCATGTTGGTCACCACGGCAATGATCGCCGGCAGCCGCAGGAACGATCCGTCGCTCTCGTCCGCCTCCACCACCATCCAGTCGCCGCTGCCCATGCGCGTGTTGGTGCCATAGGCGTTGATGATGCCGCCATTGATCACCGTCGGGTCCAGATGCGCCGCCTCCAGCACGCAGGCGATCAGGCTCGTCGTCGTCGTCTTGCCATGCGTCCCGCCCACCGCGACCGCCCATTTCAGCCGCATCAGCTCCGCCAGCATTTCGGCCCGCCGCACCACCGGGATCAGCCGCGCCCGCGCCGCCGCCACCTCGGGATTGTCCCGCTTCACTGCGGTCGAAACGACCACCACCCGCGCATCGCCCAGATTGGCCGCGGCATGGCCGATCGCCACCGGAATCCCGGACTCGCGCAGCCGCAGCACATTGGCGGATTCGGCGATGTCGCTGCCCTGCACGCTGTATCCCAGCGTGTGCAGCACCTCGGCGATGCCCGACATCCCGATCCCGCCGATGCCGACGAAATGAATCGTCCCGATCGAAAGTGGCAACGCCCTCATACGCGCTCTCCCGTCCGCGCCGCCATGCGGGCCTCCACCAGATCGGCCAGCCGCACCACCGCATCGGCCCGCGCATGACTGCGCGCACCCACCGCCAACGCCGCCAGACCCACCGGATTGGCCAGCACCCGCGCCAGCCGCTCCGCCAAAGCCTCCGGTGTGAACGTCCGCTGAGCCATCACCCACGCGCCGCTGGCATCCGCCAGCGCCCGCGCATTCGCCGCCTGATGGTCGTCGATCGCCCCCGGCAGAGGCACCAGGATCGCCGGCCGCCCCACCACCGCCAGTTCCGCCACGGTCGAGGCACCGGCCCGCGCGATCACCAGATGCGCCGCCACCAGCCGCGCCGCGACATCCGCAAAGAACGGCGACAACTCCGCCGCCACCCCGCTCGCCCGATACGCCGCCCGCACCCGCTCCAAATCCTCGGCCCGCACCTGCTGCACCACCGACAGCCGCTCCCGCAACGCCACCGGCAGCAACGCCAGCGCCGCCGGCACCACGTCGGAGAACACCCGCGCGCCCAAAGACCCGCCCAGCACCAGCAGCCGCAGCCGCCCCGCCGGCGCGACATAGGACGTCCGCGCCAACGCCGCGATCGCCGGCCGCACCGGATTGCCCGTCACCTCGGTCCGCACGAAACTCGGCACCAAGGCCGTTGCCGCGAACCCCAGCGCCAGCACATCCGCCCGCTGCGCCAGGAACCGGTTCGCCCGGCCCAACACCGCGTTCTGCTCAGCCAGCACCACCGCCGGCCGCCGCCGCCGCAGCATCCGCGCCGCCAGCACCGGCGCCACGCTCGGATAGCCGCCGAACCCGACCACGCACCCCGCACCCAGCGAGGCCAGGATACGCCGCGCCTGCACCACGCCCGCCGCCAGCGCGCCAACCGCCTTCACCCCGCGCCACACCCCGCGCCCGGCAACGCCCGCCCCGCGGATCACAAACTGCTCGCGCCCGTCAAACACCGCGCTGGACAGCCCACCCGACCGCGCATCCGTCATCAGCACCACACGCTGCCCGCGCGCCACCAGTTCCGCCGCCAGCGCCTCGGCCGGGAAGAAATGCCCGCCCGTTCCACCCGCCGCGATGACGATCGGCCGCACCGTCGGACCTCTCATACCGGCTCATCCCGCCCGCGCCGCCGGGTCAGTGCCAGCAGCATGCCCATCCCCAGCGCAATCGCCATCGCCGAGGACCCGCCATACGAAATGAACGGCAGAGTCATCCCCTTGGTCGGGATCAGCCGCAGCGTCGAGGCCATGTTGACGAACGCCTGCAGCCCGAACCCGGTCACCAGCCCGGTGCACGACAGCACCACGAACAGATCCTGCTCGCGCAGCAGCCGCAACAGCCCGCGCAGCACGATGAACGCGAACACCGCCAGGATAACGACACAGATCAGCATACCGAACTCCTCGCCCGCCACGGCGAAGACGAAATCCGCATGCGCGTCGGGCAGTACATCTTTCACATGCCCCTCGCCCGGCCCGCGACCCAGCAGGCCGCCATTGCCGAACGCCTCCAGCGCCGTGGTCACCTGGTAATTGTCGCCGGTTCCGTCCCAGAAGCGGGTCACCCGGCTGCGCACATGCGGAAACAGCGTATAGGCCATCACCGCCCCGCCACCGATCATGCTCAGCGCAACGCCGACCAGCGCCAGCGGCAGGCCGTTGATGTACAACTGTGCCAGGAATACCACGGTCACCACCGCCAGCATGCCGATATCCGGCTGCGACTTCAGCAGCATCAGGATCAGGCCGAACACCAGAAAGGCGATGATCATCCCCGGAAACCGAGGCGACCGTTTCGCCTCGCTCAGCAGCCACGCCGTCACCACCGCAAAACATGGCTTCAAAAATTCGCTCGGTTGCACCGACATCCCCGGCAATGAGATCCACCGCCGCGCGCCCTTGATCTCCATGCCCACGACCATCGTCGCCGCCGTCAGCCCCAGCGCGATCACGCAGCCGATGATCGCCAGCCGCTTGATGTCGCGCGGCGACAGCAGCGAAACCCCCACGACGATGACCCCGGCGACCGCCAGGAACACCACCTGCTTCAAGATGAACGTCTCGCGGGAGGTGCCGATCCGCTCCGCCACCGCCGGACTCGCCGCCAGCATCATGATGTAGCCAAACCCGATCAGCGTGCCGATCGCACCAAGCGTCCAGCGGTCCACGCTCCACCACCAGCGCCCCAGCAAGGAGTTGTCCGCGCGCGACAGGCTCGCCATCACACGCCCCCCAGCCCGTGCGCGAGGGCGGCAAACCGGTCCCCGCGCTGGTCATAACCGGTGAACTGATCCCAACTGGCACAGGCCGGCGACAGCAGCACAACCCCGGCATCCAGCGACTTCGCCGCCGCATACGCCGCCGGCACCGCCGCCTCCAGCGTGCCCGCCATCTCGAACGGAACCCCGAACCGGGTCAGCGTCTCGGCGAAAACCGGCGCATCCCGCCCGATCAGCAGCGCCCGCGCGATCCGCGGAAACAGCGGAACCAGCGGCTCGATCCCGCCTTCCTTCGCCATCCCGCCGGCGATCCAGATGATCCGGTCGTAGCAGACCAGCGCCCGCTCCGCCGCGTCGGCATTGGTCGCTTTGCTGTCGTTGATGAAGCGCACCCCGCAGGCCGTCGCCACAAGCTGCTGGCGATGCGGCAGACCCGGATAGCTGACCAGCCCCTCGGCAATCGCCGCATCCGGCACGCCAAGGTAACGAGCCATCGCCGTCGCCGCGGCGGCGTTCTGCGCATTATGCGCCCCCGGCAGCGCCGGCCCGTATGCCAGCGGAACCGCGGTCCCGGAAATCCGCACCACCCGGCCCGGTCGCGTCTCCAGCCACGCCGCCATGTCGCGTGAGCCGGGATCGTCCACGCCAATCACCGCCAGGTCGCCATCCTGCTGCCGGTCGAAAATAGCGCGCTTCGCCATGGCATAGCCGGCCATGTCGCCATGACGATCAATATGGTCGGGACTGAGGTTGAGCATCGCCGCGGCATCAAACCGTATGCTCGCGAGTCGCTCCAACATATAGGAGGACATTTCGAGCACGTACACCCCATGATGTGGCAGCAGCGGCAACGACAGCGCCGCCGGCCCCAGATTTGCCCCCGCCGCCACCGGCAGGTCCACCCGTTTCAGGATATGCGCCAGCAGCGCCGTCGTCGTGGACTTGCCGTTCGTCCCGGTGATCCCGGCGAACCGCGCCCGCGATCCCGACGCCCGTACCGCCTGGAACAGCAACTCCACATCCGACCAGATCGGCACCCCGGCCGCGATCGCCCGCTCCGCCACCGGATGCGGCTTCGGCAGCCGATGCGGAATCCCCGGCGACAGCACCACAGCGTCGAAACCGAACGCCTCGTCCGACGCCACATCCCTGATAACGACGCTTCCGCCTCGCCCGGCACCACCCGCAACCATCCCCGCCTCAGCCGCCGCCCGCTTCCCCGCATCGTCATCCCAGGCAACAACCGAAGCGCCCATCGCGCCCAGCCCCAGTGCCGCCGGCAAGCCGTTCTTGCCCAGCCCCACCACGGCAAACCGCTTACCCGCGAATGTATCTCCGGAAAATCGGCTCATCGGATCTTCAACGTCGCCAGACCGACCAGCGCCAGAATCATCGAGATGATCCAGAACCGGATCACGATCGTCGGCTCCGACCAGCCCTTCTTCTCGAAATGGTGGTGCAGCGGCGCCATCAGGAACACCCGCCGTCCGGTGCGCTTGTACCAGAACACCTGGATCACCACCGACAGAGTCTCAACCACGAACAGCCCGCCGACGATCATCAGCACGATCTCGTGCTTGGTCACCATCGCCACGGCACCCAGCGCGCCACCCAGCCCCAGCGCGCCGATATCGCCCATGAACACCTTGGCCGGTGGCGCATTGAACCACAGGAACCCCATCCCGGCGCCGACCAGAGCCGAACAGAACACCGCCAGTTCGCCCGCTCCCACCACCGGGTTCAGTTGCAGGTAATCGGCAAAAATACGGTTGCCGACCAGGTACGCGATCAGCGTGAACACCCCTGCCGCGATCATCGTCGGCACGATCGCCAGCCCGTCCAGCCCGTCCGTCAGGTTCACCGCATTCGACGCGCCCATCATCACCAGCGTGCCAAACAGCGGGAAGAACCAGCCAAGCTGGATCACCACTTCCTTGAACACCGGCACCGTCAGCGCCGTCCCCAGCGGACCCCGCGCCAAAGACGTGATCCATACCGCGGCGGCAAACCCCACCACCGCCTGCACCAGCAGCTTCACCCGCCCGGGAACGCCACGCGTATTCCGCTTCGTCACCTTCAGGTAATCGTCCCAGAACCCCAGCGCGCCATAGCCCAGCGTCACGAACAGCACCGCCCAGACGAAGCCGTTCTTCAAATCGACCCACAGCAAGGTCGAGATCGTCAGGCTGCCGAGAATCAGCAGCCCGCCCATCGTCGGCGTGCCCTTCTTCTCCAGCAGGTGCCGTTCCGGCCCGTCCAGCCGGATCGGCTGCCCCTGCTTCTGCACCGACTTCAGCCAGCGGATCACCCCCGGCCCCAGCAGGAAACTGACGATCAGCGCCGTCAGACAGGCCGCTCCGGCGCGAAACGTGATGTAGCGGAACAGGTTGAACAGAATGAACTGGTCCGCCAGCGGCCGGAAAATCACATACAGCATCAGCCCGCTCCAGCCCGCACGGCCGCAGCCTCGATCGCCGCGATCACCCGTTTCATCCCGCTGCCCAGGCTCCCCTTCACCAGCACCGCATCGCCGTGCCGGATCGCCGCCGCGACCAAAGGCGCCAGCGCCGCCGCATCCGCCGCATGAGCACCACGCAGCCCCGACGGCACCGCCTCGAACAAGCCCCGCATCAACGGCCCGCAGGTGAACAGCACATCCGCCGACCGCTCCACCGCCTCGGCCAGACCGGCATGTTCCGCCGGCCCCTCGGCGCCCAGTTCCAGCATGTCGCCCAGCACCGCCACATGACGCCGCGCCGGCTGCAGCCGCAGCACCTCCAGCGCCGCCCGCATCGACGCCCCGTTGCCGTTGTAGCTCTCATCCAGCAGCACCGCGCTGCCGCAACCGGCCGCGATCTCCCGCCGCGCCCCGCGCCCCGGCAACGGCACGAACCCCTCCAGCGCATCGATCGCCCGATCCGGATCGAGGCCCAGCGCGGCCACCACCGCCAGCGCCGCCACCGCGTTCATCGCCATATGCGGGCCCGGTGCATTCAGCCGCAAAGACGCCGTGTGACCGCAGATATCGACATGGATCAACGACCCGCCGGCATCCGCCTCGGCATGCACCAGCCGCACATCCGCCGTCGCGTCGCCGCCGAACGTCAGCACCGCCGCATCGCCCGCCGCCGCCCGCAGCCGCCCGAACAATGCCGAATCCGCCGGCAACACCGCGATCCCGTTCGGCTCCAGCCCCAGCATGATGCTGGCCTTTTCATCGGCAATCGCCTCGATACTGCCCAGATGCCCGACATGCGCCTTCGCCACCGTCGTGATCAGCGCCACATGCGGCCGCGCCAGCCGCGTCAGCGGCGCGATCTCCCCCGCATGATTCATGCCGATCTCGGCGATGCAGAACCGCGCATCACGGGGAGTCCGAGCCAGCGTCAGCGGCAGCCCCCAGTGGTTGTTGTACGACGCCACGGCGGCATGAGTCGTCCCGAACACCGCCAGCGCGCCGCGCAGCATCTCCTTCGTCGTCGTCTTGCCGACGCTGCCGGTCACCGCCACCAGCCGCCCGTCGAACCGGGACCGCGCAAATGCCCCCAGCCGCGCCAGCCCGCCCAGCGTGTCATCCACCAGCAGCACCGGCCCGACACCGCGATCCATATGTACCATCGCCCCGGCCGCCCCTTTGGCCAGCGCATCCGCCACGAACGCATGTCCGTCCCCCGCCTCACCCTGCAACGCCACGAACAGATCGCCCGCCACCAGAGTCCGCGTATCGATCGACACGCCATCGGCGTCGAACCCAGCCGACAACACGCCGCCCGTCGCCTCCACCAGCTCCCGCGCGGTCCACAACGGAGCGGCCATGCCCATCACGCCCCGCAGCCCGCCAGGCGGCGGATCACGCTCACGTCGTCGAACGGCAGCACCGTTCCCCCGACGATCTGCCCTTGCTCATGCCCCTTCCCGGCCACGACCAGCACATCCCCGGAGCCCAGCTCGTTCAGCGCCGTCTCGATCGCCCGCGCCCGGTCGCCGATCTCCCGTCCGCCGGGACACGCCGCCAGCACCGCCGCCCTAATCGATGCCGGATCTTCGGTTCGCGGATTGTCATCCGTCACGATTGCGCAGTCGGCCAGACGCGCCGCCGCCGCCCCCATCAACGGCCGCTTGCCGCGATCCCGGTCGCCGCCGGCGCCGAACACCACGAACAGCCGCCCCGCCGTATGCGGCCGCAGCGCCGTCAGCAGCCGCTCCAGCGCATCCGGCGTATGCGCATAATCGACATACGCCGCGGCCCCGTTCGGCAGCCGCACCGCCAGCTCCATCCGCCCGCGCACCCCGCGCAGCACCGCCAGCCGGTCCAGCACATCCGCCATCCCCAGCGCCTCGGCCAGCGCCGCCGCCACCAGCACATTGTCCGCCTGGAACCGGCCCGGCAGGTTCAGCCGGACCTCCCGCACCACGCCGCCAGCCTGCACCGTCAGGTCCTGCCCATCCGGCCGAGGCCGCGCCGCAACCAGCCGGAACCATTCACCGTGCTCGCCCACGCTTCGAAAATCCAGCCGCCGGCGCACCGCGATCGCCCGCAGCGCCGCCAGCGTCCCGGCCTCCATATCGGCATGCACCACCGCCGGCGCCCCTTCCGGCAGCACCTGCTCGAACAGCCGCAGCTTGGCCTGCCGGTACGCCTCCAGCGTGCCGTGATAATCCAGGTGATCGCGCGTCAAATTGGTGAACGCCGCCGCCGCCAGCTTCACCCCGTCCAGCCGGAACTGATCCAGCCCGTGCGAGGACGCCTCGATCGCCGCCCTGGTCACGCCGTGCCGCGCCAGCCCCGCCAGCATCTCCGCCAGGCTCACCGGATCGGGAGTCGTCAGCCCCGGCCCCGGATCGAACCCCGGCGCGATCAGCCCCAAAGTGCCTAGGCTCGCCGCCTTGAACCCGGCCGACTCCCACAACTGCCGGCAGAACTCCACCGTGCTCGTCTTGCCGTTGGTGCCGGTCACCGCCGCCACCGTCTCCGGCTGCGGTCCGGCCAGCACCGCGGCGATCTGCGCCAGGCACTGCCGCGGTTCGGCATCGACGATGACCGGACGCGGCGGCACCCCGGGCGGCCACGCCGTCCCCGGCGGCGCCAGGATCGCCACCGCCCCGCGCTCCACCGCATCGGCGATGAACGCCCGCCCGTCAGCCCGCGAGCCAGGCAGCGCGGCGAACAGATCGCCCGGCACGACATGCCGGCTGTCCGCCGTCACCCCGACGATATCCAGATGCGCCACCGCCTCCCAGGCGCGCGCCCGCGCCGCGCCGACCTTGACGGAGAGCCCCCGCATCACCTCAGCGCCCAACAAAGGAGGCAGCCGCAACCGGAGCAACCGCCGAAACCGCCACCACAGACCCACCCGGACGCCGCTCCAGCGTCGTCTGCCGGCGGATATCCGGCGCCGGCCGCGACATCGCCGGCGGCAGCACCGTTGCCGGCACCGTCAGGTTGGGACGGTTCGGCCCCACCGTCGTCTTCACCGCCGCATCCGCCACCGCCGGGGCCGGCGCCGAACCCGGCCCGCGCGCCGGCGCCCCCGGCGGACGCCCCGGCTGCAGCGGAATCGCCAGCGCCTGGTTGATCTCCGGCATGTCCTGGATATCCGGCAGCATGCCCAGCATCGGTCCGATCCGCCCGATCACCTTGCCCGCCGCCGGCGCCACCACCCACCCCGCCGTCGCGTAGCCATAGGTCGCCTTGGTCGCATGCGGCTCGTCCAGCATCATGTACACCGCGTAGCGCGGCGCATTCATCGGGAACACGCTCATGAACGCGGCGACGTTGGCGTGCTTCTTGTACCCGCCATGCGCCTGCACCTTCTCCGCGGTGCCGGTCTTGCCGCCCGGATAATACCCCGGCACCTCCGCCGACTTGCCGAACCCGTCCGTCACCACCAGACGCATCAGCCGCCGCATGATGTCGGAGGTCTGCGGCTGCATCACCCGTACCCCGTCCACCGGCTCATCCGCATCCCGCGCCAGGATCGTCGGGCGCACCAGCATCCCGCCATTGGCCACCGCCGCCGTCCCGCGCACCACATGCAGCGGCGTCACCGAAATCCCGTGCCCGAATCCCACCGTCATGGTGACGACTTCCTTCCACGCCGAGGCCGGCTGGATGATCGGGCGCGCCGCCTCCGGCAACTCGATGCCGGTTTTGCCGAACATGCCCATGCCCTTCAGCCAGGCCCGCTGGCGTTCCCCGCCGATGGTCAGCGCGATATGCGCCGCCCCCAGGTTCGACGAGTAAGCCAGCACTTCCGGCAGGAACAGCCAACGGTGCTTGCCCTCGAAATCCGAAATCGTGAACCGCCCGATATGGATGTCATGCGAGGCGTCGAACTCGTCCCAGATGTGCACCATGCCGCTGTCCAGTGCCATCGACGCCGTCTGCAGCTTGAACGTGCTCCCCGGCTCATACGTCCCTTCAACCGCTCGGTTGAACCGGTCATCCGCCGGCGCCGTCCGCACCTGGTTGGCGTCGTAATCCGGCAGGCTGACCATCGCCAGCACCTCACCCGTATGCACATCCATCACGATGCCGCAGCCGCCGATTGCGCTGAAGGTTTCCATCGCCTTCACCAGTTCCTCGCGCACCGCCGCCTGCACCTGCAGATCGACCGACAGCCGCAACGGATCGGTCTGCGTCCGCAGCCGCTCGTCGAAATATTTTTCGACGCCGGCGAAGCCATTTTCGTCCACATCCACCCCGCCGAGAACCTGAGCCGCGGTCCGCCCCAGCGGGTACTCCCGATGCTGCGTCGGCTGGAAATCGACCCCCGGGATACCCAGGTTGTTGATCGTCTGCTCTTCCCGCGGCGTGATCTCCCGCGCCAGGTAAACGAACTTCTTGTCGCGCTTCAGCCGCTCCGTCGTCTCATCCAGATCGAGCCGCGGCAACACCTGCTTCAGCTCCTTCGCCGTCGCCTCGGCATCGCCGATCTGCCGCGGGTCGGCAAACAACGCCACCGTGTTCAGCGAAATCGCCATCGGCTGGCCGTTGCGATCGGTGATCATCGCCCGCTGCCCCGGCAACGTTGCCTCCACCGTCCCGTGCGGCGCCGAGTCCACAATCTCCTCCACCGTCTTCTCAACCCGGTGCGGCGCCAGCGGCATCACGATCGTCGCCAGCGCCAGCTTCGTCAGCACCGCCGCGAACAGCACGGTGAATCCGCCCGCCGCGATCACCAGCCGCGACCGCGTCTTTTCCAGCGCCACCCGGCGTGCCAGGTCCGGCGCCGTCACCCGCACATTCTCCATGCGCGGCACCGCGTCGAACCGGCTGGCCCCGCGACGCTGCGCCGGCCGGCCGTTCCGCCCGCCGTTCAGCGGCACCGAGTCCGGCGACGGCTGCTCAGGCGGCGGATCGAAATCGTTCGGATCGCTCATGGAACCAGCTCAGTTGGCATTGTACGCGGCGCTGACCGGCGTCGGCCGCGGCGCCGGCGGCAGCGAACCGCGCGCCATCCCCAACAGCGACCCCCCATAAGGCGCCGCGCTCGGTGTGGCCATGATCGCCGCCCGCGGCGTGGAATCTGACATCGGCCGCGGCGTGGCGTCTGACATCGCCCGCGGCGTGGAGTCTGACAGCGTCCGCGGCGTGGAGTCTGACAGCGTCCGCGGCGTGGACTCCTGCAAAGGCCGCCCCGAACTGGCGGCCAGCATCGGCCGAACCGGCGTCAGGACCGTCGGCGCCGGCACCAGACCAGCCTGGGGCGCACTGGCCGGACCGCCAGCCGGCAGCGCTGGGCGCTGTGCCGCCAGCACGATCGGCCGCGGCACGGCAGCCGCCGGCCGGCCATCCACCACCCGCGCCGCCACGCGCTCCTGGACCGGACGCTGGTCCGCAACATGCGCGTCCGGCACGCCCTGGCCCAACCCCCGCGCATCCGCCGCGTGCGGCTCACCAGCCCGAGGCTGCGCCATCGCCGTCACGCGGGCCTGCCCGTCCACCACGCCCGGCCGCGCCATCGCCACCCGATCCTGAACCCGCACCGCCGACGGCAGCGCATCGGGGATCGGCGGCACCGGCAAATCCTCATCCGCCACCGCACCGGACGCCACCGCAGCGGCCACGCCCGCCGGTGCCGCATCGGCATCGGCCGCCGCATCAGGCGCCGCCGGCGGTGCGGCCTCGGACACCACCGGCACCAGCTCCTGCTCATCCCGCGGCGGCGGAGCGGCCTGCGGCGCCGGCAGCCGGCTGTCCAGATCGGCCACGCTGCTGAACTGCGTCGGCGCGATCGTCTTCAGGCTGAGATACGTGTCGGAGAATTGCCGCAGGCGCTCCGGATCGTTCAGCATCGTCCATTCCGCCGCCAGCAGCCGGCTTTGCTCGCGCAGCGCGTTGGTATCGTGCACCGTCCGCTCGATCGTCCGGTCGAGCAACTGCACCTCATGCTTCTCCTGATACAGGTACAGGCCCGAACCGCAGGCCAGCAGGCACGTCGCTATGGTAAGAGGGCGAATCATGGGTCGCGGCCTTCGGACAGACGTTCCAGCGCGCGCAGCCGGGCGCTGCGGGATCGCGGATTTTGTTTGGTTTCCTGGGCGCTGGGACGCATCGCCCGAACCGTCAGCAGGCGGAACTTCGGCGCCGCGCGCGTCATAAGTCCGGCAGGATCGTGGCGAGACGGTGCCCCGGTCCGCCCGGCCGCCTCGCTCATGAACCGCTTCACGATGCGATCCTCCAGGCTGTGAAACGCGACCACAACCAGTCTGCCGTGCGGCAGCAGCAGTCCAACCGCCTGCCGCAGCGCATCCTCGATTTGCCCCAGTTCGTCGTTGACCTTGATCCGCAGCGCCTGGAAGCTGCGCGTGGCGGGATGGTTGCCCGACCGGTCCGGCGGCAGCACCGACCGGATGATCTCCGCCAGCCGCAACGTGGTTTCGATCGGCGCCTCCGTCCGAGCAGCCACGATCGCCTTGGCGATCCGCCGTGACGCCCGCTCCTCGCCGAACTCGAACAGCACATCCGCCAGCGCCTGTTCGGGCAGCGCGTTCACCAGATCGGCGGCACTCGTCCCATGTTTTCCCATGCGCATGTCCAGCTTGCCGTCATGGCGGAAGGAGAATCCCCGCTCCGGGTCATCCAACTGGAACGACGACACCCCCAGATCCAGCACCACGCCATCCAGCGCACGCACCCCGGCCTGGTCCAGCAGCGCCACCATGTCGCCGAACGGCCCGTGCAGCAGATGCAGCCGGCCGGGATACCGCGCCACCAGGCTGGCCCCGCGCGCGATCGCTTCGGGATCGCGGTCGATCGCCCACAATGTGCAGGAAGCCCGCTCCAGGATCGCGCCGGCATAGCCGCCGCCGCCGAACGTGCCGTCGAGGTAAACCCCGCCATCGCGCGGCGCCAGCGTCGCCAGCACCTCAGCCAGCATCACCGGCAGATGCCCAGGCGCCCCATCCCCATCTGCAAGACGCAAGCTCATGCCGGCACCCCATGCGCCAACGCTACCGCCGGCATCGTCGCCGTCTTCACCGTCAGGCCGGCCGCCCGGGCCTTCTCCCGCGCCTCGGCAAGACGGCGCGCGCCCGCCTCCGGCTCCCAGATCTGGAACGTATTGCGTGACCCGATGAACATCACGTTCTCGGTCAGATCGGCATGCGCAACCAGATTGGGCGGCAACATGATCCGCCCCTCCTTATCGGTTTCCATCGCGCAGGCATCGCCGAACAGCGCCAGAACGAAATCCTCGTGTTCGGCGCTGAAGAGGTTGTAGCCTTCCGCCACCGGCGCACTCAGCGCCTCGAAATCCAGCTCGCTCCAGCCCTCGATGCAGCGGTGCTGGTGCGACGGGCGAAGATACATCGGTGCCACCGCAGCACCCTCCCCCGCATGACTCATCTTCTTCAGGACAGAACGAAATTGCGCAGGAATCGACACCCGCCCCTTGGCGTCCAGCTTGTTCTGGTGGGTGCCGATAAACAGCGCCATCCGAACCTGTGTGCCTTTCCTTGAGAGCGTGTCGTCGGTGAGTGAGCCAGGCGCAGCATCGGTGACGACGAGGTTCGGCTTTCGCGGCGCCTGGCCGGATCCCGTCGCGCCTCCCTGTGGACGATGGTCCACTGTGGGTGCGCATGGGATAGCATGGGCAGACTTGGGAAGTCAAAGAACATCGCCCCTTTACTGACGGATTCCGCGGAAACTTCTCAGGGTTCGTCAGATACTTACCGACACCGATTCGAGTCACCCCAAGGCATTTCTTGGCCACGAAAAAATTCGTGCTTTGTTCCTGTGGACAACCTTGTGGAATAACCCCGGTGCAATCGTGGCGATCTGCGCGTGGCGCGACGTCGGTTCGGAAAAAACGCCAGACAGCCTGTAAGCCGGGTTCTGTCCGCCACTTGACGAAGCGGGACGACCATTCCTCTGGGACGCATCTCACGATGCGCCTCACGCGACCAACCCGGACGGCGGGACGGGAACGTCCCCGCGATCATCACCGCTTCGCAGCGCTAATATCGCAGCCGCCCCTATTCGGTCTTGCTCCCGGTGGGGTTTACCGAACCACCCCTGTTGCCAGGGGCGTGGTGCGCTCTTGCCGCACCGTTTCGCCCTTGCCCGCGGGATCGGCCGGCTTGCGCCGACGCGATCTTGCACGGGCGGTTTGTTTTCTGTGGCACTGTCCCTGGGGTCGCCCCCGCCGGCGGTTAGCCGGCACCGTGTTCCCGTGGAGCCCGGACTTTCCTCCACCTCGGGGATTGCCCCCTCAGCAGCGGCCGTCCAGCTGTCTGGCGAGCGCGCATGTGCGCCCCCGCAACCGGCCGGTCAAGCGCCCACTCACGACGCAGCTCCGACATCACCCCGAACAATGATCCCACCGCCCAGCACCTGCTCCCCGGCATAGAACACGCAGGCCTGCCCCGGCGCCGGCAACGCCGGCTCGTCCAGCACCACGCGCACATCGCCATCCGCCACCTGCACGACCGCGCCGCGCACCGCATCCCGTGCCCGCAGCTTCACCCCGCAGCGAATCGCCTCACCCGCAACGTCGGCCAGCCAGTTCACCGCCCGCAGCCGCACCGAATGCACGCCCGTCCCACGCGGTCCCACGACCACACGCCGCCGCCCTGGATCGGTTGCCACCACCACCTGCCGCTGCCCGTCCAGCACCGCCGCGTCGCCCAGCCGCTTGCCCTGCCCCACCGTATAGCGGGCGATCCCGTCATGCGCGCCCACCACAAGCCCGTCCGCCGTTACGATCGCCCCGGCCAGCAGCGCATCCGGACGCACCCGCCCCACCACATCGGCATACCCGCCCGACGGCACAAAACAGATGTCCTGGCTGTCCGGCTTCTCCGCCACCGCCAGCCCGAGCCGCTGCGCCACATCCCGTACCGCCCGCTTGTCCGCCATATCGCCAAGCGGAAACAGGCACATCGCCAGTTGCGCCCGCGTCGTCGCATACAAAAACCAGCTCTGATCCCGCGCCGCATCCACCGCCCGATGCAACTCCGGCCCCGCAGCCCCGTCCAGCCGCCGCACGTAATGCCCGGTCGCCAGCCGCTCCGCCCCCAGGTCGCGCGCCAGAGCCGTCAGATCGGCAAATTTCACTGTCTGGTTGCAGGCGATGCACGGCACCGGAGTCTCGCCTGCCGCGTACCCATCCGCGAACGCCCCGATCACCGCGGTCGCGAACCGCGCCTCGGCGTCGATCACGTAATGCGCGATGCCCAGCCGGTCCGCCACCCGCCGCGCATCATGGATATCCTGCCCGGCGCAGCACGCCCCCTTGCGCCCGGTCGCCACCCCATGATCGTACAACTGCAGCGTGACCCCGATCACCTCGTGCCCCGCCTCGTGCAGCAGCCCCGCCACGACGCTGCTGTCCACGCCGCCCGACATGGCCACCAGCACCCGCATCACCTACCTCTGCGCGTTCCGGGTCGCCGCCGGCAGCTTCACCACCAGCCCGTCCAGCCCCGCAGTCATCACGATCTGGCACCCCAGCCGCGAGGTCTGCGTCAGCCCGAACGCCAGATCCAGCATATCCTCTTCGTCCTCAGTCGGCTGCTCCAGCTTCTTGAACCACGCCCCGTCCACAATGACATGGCAGGTCGAGCAGGCCAGCGAGCCCTCGCACGCCCCCTCGATATCCACCCCATGCTTGTGGGCAATCTCCAGCACCGACAGGCCAACCGGCGCGTCAACCTCGCGCCGCGTGCCATCGCGCTCGATGAAAGTCATTTTCGGCATACAAATCAGGCCCTATGTCGGGGAATTCAGCGTTCAGCCGCCGCGCACGCAGCATGCGCCGCCGCCAGTGCCGCCGCCGCATAATCGATATCGGCCGCGGAGGTAAAGCGTCCGATCCCAATACGCAAGCTTCGCGCCGCCGCGTCATCCGACAGCCCGAGCGCGCGCAAAACATAGGACGGTTCGACCGCCGCGGACGAACACGCCGACCCGGTGGAGACGCACAGATCCGGCACCGCCGCCATCAGATCAACCGCCGACGCCCCGGGAAACGTCAAATTCAGGTTCCCCGCGACCCGCTCGACGAAGCTGCCGTTCACCCGGATCCCCGGAATATCCCGCCGCAAGCGCTCCAGCAGCCCGCCCCGCAATCCGCCGATCCGCTCCGCCTCCGCCGCCATCTCCGCGCCCGCCAGCCGGCATGCCTCGCCCAGCCCGACGATCAGCGGCGCCGGCAGCGTGCCCGACCGCAGCCCCCGCTCCTGCCCGCCGCCCGAGAACAGCGGCGCCAGCCGCACCCGCGGCCGCCGCCGCACGAACAGCGCCCCGACGCCCTTCGGCCCATACAGCTTGTGCCCACTGATCGACGCCAGATCGACCTTCCAGCGCGTCAGGTCCAACGGGAGCTTCCCCACCGCCTGCGCCAGGTCCGAGTGAAACAGCGCCCCCGCCGCCTTCACCACCAAGGCCAGCCCGGCAATATCCTGGATCACGCCAGTCTCGTTGTTCACCGCCATCACGCTGACCAGCAGCGTCGGCACCGCCAGCGCCTCCCGCAGCACCGCCGGATCGAGCAGTCCGTCCGCCCCCACCGGCAGCACCACCGGCTCGAACCCCTCCGCCGCCAGATCACCCACGGCTTCCAGAACGCATTTATGTTCCGTGACGACAGTCACGATCCGCCGCCGGACATCGCCCATGCTCGCGGCAAACCGCGCCGCCCCCTTGATCGCGATGTTGTTCGCCTCCGTGGCTCCCGAGGTGAAGATCACCTCCCGCACGTCACCACCGATCAGTGCCGCAACCTGCGCCCGCGCATCCTCCACAGCCTTTTCCGCGCGCTGCCCCATCACATGTTCGGCGCTGTGCGGATTGCCATACTCCTCCGAGAAATACGGCAGCATCGCCTGCACCACCCGCGGATCGCATCGGGTGGTGGCCTGATTATCCAGATAGACCGGCTGATTGGGGCGAGGCGGCGCTTCGATCATCGCCATGAATTAGGATCGACCGGCGCCCAAGGCCAGAGTCGACTGCCATTTTGACGCAACCGCCGAAAATCTGCCCTACCAAACGGCCACCCTCCCGCCCACCAAAATGGGTTGGCGGGTCAGCACCGTCGCGTCCCCACCGGCGTGTCAAAATATTCGTCATGCCCCGGCTTTTCCGGGGCACCTATGCGAGCACCCTGCCGTGACCGGCGGCACGGACGAGCCTCGACGTGACGGCAAGAGAAGTGTCGGCCGACTGATATTCGTCGCCTGACCGGCGCGCACCCACGCGAAGCACAACGGTTGCTCCGCGAAACCCGGTGTCCACTTGATAACCTCTCACACCCCCCAACCCGCAGCACCCCGGCGCGCCGGCCCGATCAGCCTCGCACCAGCCGCCCCGCCATCCGCCGATACGCCGCCGCGAACGCATCGACATCCGCCTCGGCGACATCCCACGGCAATGACACCCGGATCGCCTCGCCGGCCCGCGCACCCAGACCCATCGCCGTCAGCACATGACTGGTCTGCACCTTGCCCGAACTGCACGCCGCCCCGGCGCTGACCGCCACCCCCTCCAGATCCAGCGCCATCACCTGCACCCCCGCCGCCGCACCCGGCAGCGCCAGGCACGTCGTGTTCGGCAACCGCCGTTCGGGATCGCCGCACACCACCGCCCCGCACGCCACCGCCGCGTGCTCCATCGCATCGCGCAGCCGCGCCACCCGAAGCAGATCGTCGCCCGCGCTCGCCGCCACCGCCGCGGCAAACCCGGCCATCAACGCCACCGCCGGCGTCCCGCCGCGCCGGCCCCGTTCCTGCCCGCCGCCGCCGATCAGCGCCCCCAGGAACGGAGCCTCCGGCGCCAGCAACAGCGCCCCCACCCCCGCCGGTCCGCCTACCTTGTGCGAGGACACCGCCAGGCTGTCCGCACCCAGTTCATCCAGCCGGACCGGCATCCGCCCCGCCGCCTGCACCGCATCGACATGCAGCAGCGCGCCGAACCGCCGGCACAGCACCGCCGCCTCCCGCACCGGCTGGGTCACCCCGGTCTCATTGTTCGCCAGCATCACACACACCAATGAGGCAATACCATCGCCCAGCCGTGCCTCCAGCGCCGTCAGATCGGCCACCCCGTCCCCGTCCACCGGCAGCACAACCGCCCCGGGCGCCGCGGATCGCACCGCATCATGCTCGATCGCACTTATAATAGTGCGCCGCCCCGCTCCCAGGGCATGGATCGCCGTCGCATCCGCCTCCGTCCCGCCCGAGGTAAACACCACATCCTGCGCCCGAACGCCGAACCCGCCGGCGACCACATCGCGCGCGTCCTCCATGATCCGCCGCACCGACCGGCCCGCCCGATGCACCGAGGACGGATTGCCCGCCACCTCGAAGGCCGCCAGCATCGCCGCCCGAGCCGCCGGCCGCAGACGCTGGCTCGCATTCGCGTCCAGATAAACCAGGCCGGTCATCCCGCCGCGGCCCCCGCCGGAGCGGCATCCGCCGGCAGATCGACCGCCCGCCCGGCCACCCGGCCCCGCACCACATCCGCCAGCGTCACCCCGCGCAGGAACAGCGTGATCTGCCGCCCAAGCTCCGACCACAGATCATGCGTCTGGCATTTCTCCCCCTGGCACGTCGCCCCCTGGCCCGCATCCGCCTGGCCCGCATCCCCCTGGCCCATCTCGCTCGCCCACGCCGCGCCCCCAACCACCGCCGGCCGCGCCGCCAGCATGCAGCCGCCGCTGCCGATCGCGCACCGCGTCGCCCGGATCGGCTCATCCACCGCCGCCACCACATCGGCAATCGCAATCGCCGCCGCCGGCCGCGCCAACCGGTACCCGCCGCCCGGCCCACGCGCCGAACTCACCAACTCCGCCCGCCGCAGCTTGCCGAAAAGCTGCTCCAGATACGACAGACTGAGCTGCTGACGCCGCGCGATATCGGCCAGGCAGATCAGTTCACCCAGGCCGTCCGCCACCTCATGCGCCGCCAGATCGACCATCGCCATCACGGCATAGCGACCTTTTGTTGAAAGCTGCATCTCCCGCTCGATTCACCGCATGCGCGCGACGCGGACTGATTAAGTAACTGTTTGGACGAAATTGAGCGGAAATCCGCAATGCCACCTGCCCCGCCACACGTATTCGTACGTGCAAAAGTTTATCCACCCGGAATACACACACGCAATGGTGGTAGAACTGCTGCGCACAAGACCATCACAGGATAGGGACATAAAGGCTTTGCACCTCTATTCTGGTATGCAGGAACATGAAAGCCATGCGACATTTCCATTATGAAAGATCGCTCCATTTGTCCTATAACACCTCGCTGTCCGGGAACTTGATCTTTCCGGTGAGCACCCTGCCACCGGCAGGCTGGTGAGAAGGAAAAGGAGACGCGACCCGGAACGCCAATACAACATCCGCGCAAACCTAGAATTCCCGACCGCACAGGTCAAGAATTCACGGTGCGATCGAGGGTCTTGGAACTAATATCTGGGGATTGCGTTTCCATCTGATTGGGGACCATGCGGGCCAAGAGGGGAAGTTTCTCGGTCCGCGACGATTAGCAGGCCCGGCAGGGGTGTTCGAAACCGCGGTGGTTTCGAGGCATGCTCTGACGGTGGGACAGGAAACAGGTTTCGTAATGCCATGCCCGAGGTAATGTTCGCCGGTCCAGACGGACGGCTTGAAGGTCGCTACCACCATTCAAAGGAACCAGGTGCGCCTGTCGCACTCGTACTGCATCCGCATCCGCTTCACGGCGGAACCATGAACAACCGCATCACCTATTCCATGTACCAAGCTTTTCAAAAGCTTGGTTGCTCGGTCATGCGATTCAACTTCCGCGGCGTCGGCCGCAGCCAGGGCCGCTACGACGGCGGCATCGGCGAAATCGGCGACGCCGCCGCCGCACTTGACTGGATGCAGGCGGTCAATCCCGGGCATGGCGGGCTGTGGATCGCCGGCTATTCGTTTGGCGCCTTCATCGGCATGCAGCTTCTGATGCGACGCCCGGAAATCTCCGGCTGGGTCAGCGTCGCCCCGCCGGCCAACCACTACGATTTCGGCTTCCTCGCGCCCTGCCCCTGCGGCGGACTCATGCTGCACGGCGACGCCGACGAACTCGTCCCCGAACCGGCCGTCCGCAAGCTCGTCGACAAGCTCAACACCCAGAAGAACGTCCACGTCGACTATCGTGTCGTTCCGGGCGCAGATCACGTTTTCGCGAGCCATGCCGAAACCGTTGCAGATGCAGTCGATGATTTCTGCGGCAAGGCGATCGCCCGCAAGCAGATGGCGCTCGCCGCCGACTGACCGTCGATCCGCCGGATACCGTCCCGACCGCCTGTCCCTGTCGCCACGGGATCAGGCGGTGCGGACGCACGAGACAAACCACACCGACTGCAAATAAACCCGCCCACCGGCGCCATTTGCCCGCGTCCCGCCGTGTGATAACCCGCGCCGTTCGAACCCCACGGGTCAGCCGCCATGACGACCGACAGTTTCCTCACTGAGGCCGCCGCGCGCGGCTTCATCCATCAGTGCACCGACCTCGATGCATTGCAAAGCGCCATGCAGGCCAGCCCGGTCACCGCCTATATCGGCTTCGACTGCACCGCCGACAGCCTCCATGTCGGCAATCTCGTCGGCATCATGATCCTCCGCCTGCTGCAAAAGCACGGCCACCGCCCCCTCGTCCTGCTCGGTGGCGGCACCACCCGCATCGGCGACCCCTCCGGCAAGGACGAATCCCGGAAACTGCTCACCGACGAGACCATCGCCGCCAACATGGCCGGCATTCGCCGCTGCTTCACCCCGTTCCTCCGCTTCGGTGACGGTCCCACCGACGCCATCCTCGCCAACAACGCCGACTGGCTCGACACACTCGGCTACATCCCGCTCCTGCGCGAAGTCGGCACCCATTTCACTATCAACCGCATGCTCACCTTTGATTCGGTGAAACTGCGCCTGGACCGGGAGCAGCCGCTGACGTTCCTCGAATTCAACTACATGATCCTGCAAAGCTACGACTTCCGCGAACTCAACCGCCGCCACGGCGTGACGCTGCAGATGGGCGGCTCCGACCAGTGGGGCAACATCATCGCCGGCATCGAACTGACCCGCCGCACCGAAGCGAAGCAGGTCTTCGGCCTGACCACGCCGCTGATCACCACCGCTTCCGGCGCCAAGATGGGCAAATCCGCCCAGGGCGCCGTCTGGCTCGCCGCCAACCGCCTCTCCCCCTACGATTACTGGCAGTTCTGGCGCAACACCGAGGACGCCGATGTCGGCCGCTTCCTGCGCCTGTTCACCGACCTCCCGCTCGACGAGATCGCCCGCCTCGAAGCCCAGGAGGGCGCCGAAATCAACGAAGCCAAGAAGATCCTCGCCACCGAGGCCACCGCCCTCGCCCACGGCCGCGCCCAGGCCGAACAGGCCGCCGAAACCGCCCGCCAGGCCTTCGAATCCGGTGAGGCCGCCGCCACCCTGCCCAGCGTGACCGTCCCCGCCGCCGAACTCCAGGCCGGCATCCCCGCCTTCCGCCTGTTCGTCCTCGCCGGACTCGCCGCCAGCAACGCCGAAGCGCGCCGCCTGATCCGCGGCGGCGGCGCCCGCGTCAACGACATCGCGCTGACCGAGGAAGCCCAGCCCATCGGCCCCGCCGAACTGCGTGACGAGGCGATCAAGCTCTCCGCCGGCCGCAAGCAGCACCGCCTCGTTCGTATCGCCTGACCGGACCAGCGGGCGCGCCGCCTAAATGATTGCTCATCCGCAATCCAGCCACCGTTACACCATGCGCGTCTATTATGAGGACACCGATGCCGGTGGCGTCGTCTACCACGCCAACTACCTCCGCTACGCCGAACGCGCCCGCACCGAAGCCTTGCGTGACGCGGGAATCCCACATGCGATGCTGGTCGAACGATTCAATTTGATGTTCATGGTGCACCGCGCCGAAATAGATTATGTGCGTCCCGCGCGACTCGACGACACGCTGGTGGTCGAGACGGAAACAATCGAAGTCGGCGGCGCGACCATCCGGTTGCGGCAAACGGTAATCGGTCCAACCGGACCCTGCGCCGTCATGCGCATCAGGCTCTCCTGCGTTCGCATCGGGGGAAACAAACCGGCCCGCATCCCGCCAGAGTGGCGAGAGGCGTTGGCTGCCCTTCGCCGTGACCCGGCGCAGGAGCCGTCGACCGGCCCGGGCGTTTAACCAAGCGTCGCGAATCGGCGCAGACTTGTATCAAACGTCTCGCGTCGCGCGAGGCCAAAACGCGTGACCATCGGTGCGGATACCGACAACAGGGGGCCAGGCAGTGGATCGGGCAGTAGATGCGGTAAACCTCGGGACAGCCAACGGCGATCTGTCGCTGTGGGGCCTGTTCATGCAGGCGGACATCGTCGTCAAACTCGTCATGCTGGGCTTGCTTGCCGCCAGCGTCTGGGTCTGGGCGGTGGTGTTCGAAAAATGGAGCACATTGCGAAAGGTCAATAAGGACGCCGACGCGTTCGAGGACCGTTTCTGGTCCGGCGGCAGCCTCGACGAACTGTTCGACCGCGAGGGCACCACCCCAAACCATCCCATGGCATCCGTCTTCGCCGCCGCGATGGGCGAGTGGCGCCGCTCCGTCCGCGTCGCCGGCGCCGACATCTCACACACAAGTGTCCGCGAGCGAATCGACCGAGCGATCACCGTGACCGTGCAGCGTGAAATGGACCGGCTGGAGCGCTGGATGGTCTTCCTCGCCAGCGTCGGCGCCACCGCGCCGTTCATCGGCCTGTTCGGCACCGTCTGGGGCATCATGCATTCCTTCTCCGCCATCGCCGCCATGCACAACACCAACCTCGCCGTCGTCGCCCCCGGCATCGCCGAGGCCCTGTTTGCCACCGCCATCGGCCTCGTCGCCGCCATCCCCGCCGTGCTCGCCTACAACCAGATCAGCAACAGCCTCTCGCGCTTCGCCGGCCGGATGGATAATTTCGGCAGTGAATTCAGCGCCATCCTCTCCCGGCAAAGCGAGGAGCGATCCTAATGAAGCAACTCGAGGAGCGGAGCTAACCCATGGCCTTCGCCCTGAACAGCCGCAGCGGCGGCCGCCGCGCCCGCTACCGTCCGCTCGCCGAGATCAACGTTACCCCCATGGTTGACGTGATGCTGGTGCTGCTGATCATCTTCATGGTCACCGCGCCGCTGATGACCTCCGGCGTATCCGTCGATCTGCCTAAAACCAATGCCCAGCCGCTCAACAGCGACGCCGAACCGCTGACCGTCACGATCAAGGCGGACGGCTCGATCTTCCTGCAGGATCAGCCGATCGACATCACCGACATCGTCGCCAAGCTGCAGGCGATCGCCCAGAACAACCCCGACCGACGCATCTTCGTCCGCGGCGACAAGGACCTCGCCTACGGCCGCATCATGGAGGTCATGGGCACCATCACCCAAGGCGGCTTCACCAAGGTCGCGCTGCTCGCCGAACAGACCGCCGTGCCGCAAACCCCCGCCTCACCTGCCCCTCCCGCCGCCGCGAAGCCCGCGTCCGGTCCGCGCAGATAGGGTGAGAGGCGCGTGCTGCAGCAACGCTTCCCCGGCGGCGAGACGGTGGACCGCAGCACGTCGGGTATGACGCCACGCCTGCGCGCCGGCCTGATCGCCTCCGCCGTGCTGCATCTCGCCGTTATTCTCTGCCTGCTGTTCGGCCTGCCCGCGTTCAACCCGAAGGACGAGGAACCGCCCGAAACCAGCGTTGCGATGGTGTTCACCGGCACCGCCCAATCCTCGATGCGCGCGCCCGACCAGGCCCCAATCCCCGCGCCGTCAAAGGAAACCGCGCCGCCCGCCCCACCCGTCGCCACGCCGCCGAAGCCGCAGCCTGAGGAAGCGCCACCGCCGCCCCCCCCACCCCCCCCCCCCCCCCCCCACACAAAAGTAGAGCCCGCGCCCCCC
>Ga0302320_10006325_pt1 | contig 26316 bp, 21 predicted proteins | sample Bog_T0_3_FD_202130 | JGI IMG/M metagenome (GOLD analysis project Ga0302320, IMG submission 202130) | Peat permafrost microbial communities from Stordalen Mire near Abisko, Sweden - Bog_T0_3 | ecosystem: Environmental > Terrestrial > Soil > Wetlands > Peat | place: Sweden: Abisko, Stordalen Mire... | reverse complement strand
AACAATCACGTCTTCTGCCTCTCTCTATGGCCGCTTTTAACCCGATCACGTATGGCCGGATTTAACCTGATCACCAAGGGCCAGGAAGCCAGCACCCTAAAGAGAAAATCTGATGGAATGCGAAGGGGGAGGGTCAACGCTTTACCCTACGGAAGGGGTAGCATCCCGCGCGCGTTGTTGTAGTCTCGCACGTCCATATAGATCTGGCTAATGTGAGCAATTCCAGTCCCAAAGGGCAGGTCTCGGGCTTCGGGGTAGCTATTACGTCCGGCATTCTCCGCAAGCGTGGACCACGCCGTGGGATGAACCAACTTCGATGTCACGCGGTTCATAGAGCGGAATTCCTGCTCCATTCCGACTTCTCGGGCAAGGTCACTCGTTTCCAGATGCTTCGTGGCCGTGATGTTTTCTACGCGCATCTGGTCCTGCATGCGAATAAGGGCATCGTCCAGCCCAGGCGTTGGCGCTGTCGGATGGTAATGGCGCTCGAGATCCCTGAGGGCGATCAGGAGTTCACAGCCATCCACCAGACGGTCTTCACCGAAACGCTTCGCGTTGGCGCCGGACTTCAAAACATATTTCGTGAAAACCAAGAGTTCGAGCAGATTGCGCGATGCCCACGCGCTAAGGTATAGATTCCCGGTCGTATAACCACGGCGCAACTCATTGAAGTTTTTGAGAGCCGCGTCTACCAACTCGCGGACAACCTCGAAGAAATAGCAGTTGTGATCTGTCTCATCAATCGGCTTGAGCGTGTTGCCAACAGCCAGGAGCTTTTGCGCGAGCGCATCAGCGTCATGCAGAGGAACCGCTATCTGTGGAGTGCCCATACCCGTAGTTTGGCAGAAAAGCGTATCGTGCAGCCGCAATATCTTTGCTCCAGAAAAACGAGGAAAACGTAGCAGCGCCATCATTTCCATTTCGTCGCTTCTCTGATGATCAGGTCTTTGAACTGGGGCTCAGGGAAGCCCAGATGGAGAAAAAATACGCCACGAAGCAGCGCTCGCATCTTCTGGCTGAGCAGGAAGAGATCCCCGCCTCTGAGAGGCTCCTTCTTTTCATCGGACGATCCACCCGCGTGCGTGAAAAAGTTCCGGGTGTCGATCACAGATGCCGCGAACGGTTTAAGGTCTATTTCCATCCGGGCAATGGTTTCCTTGCTGAGCCGATCGCACAGCTCGTACAATCTGGATCGAAAAGAGGTCTGATTGCTGTTGGCCAGAGGGTGTTTTGATTTCCGTGTAAACGTCTGTTCCTGGATACTGGAGGGGAACAGATGGAACTGGATAAAGAGCTTATCGACAAGTTGTTGGCCGGGTACAAGGGTCCTGAGGACCTGATCGGCGAGCAGGGGCTGCTGAAGCAGTTAACCAAGGCGCTGGTGGAGCGGGCGCTGAACGCCGAGTTGACCCACCACCTGGGCTATGAGAAGCACGATCCTGGAGGCCGCCTCAGCGGCAACTCCCGCAACGGCAGCAGTCGCAAGAAGTTGAAGGGCGACTTCGGGGAAGCGGAGATTGCGGTCCCGCGCGACCGCAACGGCAGCTTTACGCCGCAGATTGTCCCGCCTCACCAACGGCGTTTCGCCGGGTTCGATGGCAAGATCCTGTCGATGTACGCGCGGGGCATGACGACACGCGAGATCCAGGGGCATCTGGAAGAGATCTACGGAGTGGAAGTGTCGCCGTCGTTGATCTCCTCAGTCACCGACGCGGTGATCGAGGAGGTGAAGGAGTGGCAGAGCCGGCCATTGGAGCCGCTCTATCCGATTTTGTTTCTGGATGCGCTGATGGTGAAGATGCGGCACGAGGGGCGGGTGGAAAATCGTGCCGTGTACGTGGCGGTTGGCATCGATCTGGAAGGCCGCAAGGACGTTCTGGGCCTGTGGACCAGCGCCAACGAGGGCGCCAAGTTCTGGTTGCAGGTGCTGACCGAGATCCGTAATCGCGGAGTGAAGGATATCTTCATTGCCTGCGTGGACGGGCTGAAGGGCTTTCCGCAAGCAATCGAGACGATCTTTCCGCAAGCACAGGTGCAGACTTGCATCGTGCATCTGGTGCGAGCCAGCCTGAACTACGTGGGCTGGAAAGAGCGCAAGCAGGTGGCCGCGGACCTGAAGGAGGTCTATCGCGCAGCGACCGCCGACGAAGCCGAACAACGGCTGGCCGCATTCGCAGCCCAGTGGGACAGCCGCTATGCACCCATCGCCGCGCTTTGGCGGCGGCAGTGGCAGCAGGTGATTCCGTTCTTTGCCTTCCCCGCCGAAATCCGCAAGGTGATCTACACGACCAACGCAGTGGAATCACTGAACATGAGTCTGCGCAAAGCCCTAAAGCCGCGGGTGGCTTTTCCCAGCGAGGAGGCGGCTTTGAAGGTGATGTACTTGGCACTGCGCAACGTGATCCGCAAATGGGAACGCTCCATCCACTGGAAAACGGCACTGAACTGCTTCACGGTCTTGTGGGAAGACCGCATCCAGGCGGCGATCGGAAAGTAGCATCATTTCCTCCGCCCCGGATCACCTTCGATACGGCCGGATGCGCCCGCCGTAAAGGGTCTCCGCTTCGCTGCGATGAACGCGCTCAAAGAACGCGCGCCCTTGACGGCAGTCGCATTCGGCCAAATAATCCAACTATCCGGGTCATAGGAATTGAAGAAAATTCCGCTCGGACGATAACAAGCAGGAACGGCGTTTACACAGAATCCGGAACACTACCGTTGGCCACGGCCGCATTTACTTTCTTCGCAGTCTCATCATCAACATTCTGTTCTTCAAGGAATTTTTCTATCTTTCCGCGCAGCTCCTTGAATGCAGCCTTGTCCATCTTGACTTCATTCCCACCGGTAGCACGATGGAAACCTTCGAGTGCTTGCGCCAGTGGCATAGCAATGGTGGTAGCTGCGCAATCAAAGTTCTTGAAACCGAGCATCGGCCCTGTTCGGGATTTAATTCCCCGGTGATCCTGTTCGATCAGATTGTTCAGGTATTTCGATGATCTCAACTTGGTGTGCTTCCATGCCTCGTCTTCCCTTGGCATCTCGCGCACGGCTCGGTGTGATGCAGCGTAGCCATCCAAGGTGATGCTGACTGGTACCCGCCTTTGGGTTCGAAGCGCCTTACGGAAAAGCGCCTTGGCCGCCGCGACGTCTCTTGTCGGACTTAGCCGGAAGTCGACGGTGTTGCCTTCCCGGTCTACCGCACGATATAGGTAAACCCATCGTCCGCGCACTTTCAGATACGTCTCGTCAACACGTCAGGACCGGCCAACTTTACGCGCAAAGCGAGTCCAGCGCTTCTCGAACTCCGGCGCATACCGTTGCACCCAGCGCATGATCGTTGTATGCGAAAGACGAAACCCACGTTCGGCCATCATCTCAACCAGATCACGAAAGCTGAGCTTGTAACGTAGATACCAACGCACACAAAGGATGATCAGATCCCGGTCGAAATGGCGCCCTGCAAACAGATCCTTCATGCCTCTTGACTCGCTCATCGTCGGCCCATTTCTTCCAAATCATTACTGTAACCCGCTCGCCCTGGCTATTTGCACCAGAGCCTCCCTTGATTCATTGCCGGTATATTTGGAAAAAGCTGGACGTCAAAAGGAACTATTAAACGTACTGAGTCCAGCTGCGCTGATTGCGATGGCGCAACAGTCAGAATCATTCCTTCCTCTTCAGGATCGCTGTGAACTAGGGCTGAAGACTGCATTGGCCTTGAAGCGTTACGACGATTCTCTTCGGTTTCAACTTCAAAGTGCGGTTGCTGCGGATATCTCCCGGTTTGAATTCGCGGAGGCTGAAGTAGTAGCTCGCCTCTCTCTTGATGATTACGGAAACGCGCTAAGAATTGCACAAACGGCGGTCTGAAAAGGCATCGATTGCAGTTGATGGCCGCGATCGCGCGCGTACAGAAGTCGGACGGACTTGTTCCTGAACCTACGCTGATTCAGGCAGTGGAAATACTTGTTCAGCAGGTAGAGCCAAAGGAATTCGGAGACGACTTGCTTGTCTTGATCTCCGAAAGTAGACTTTTGATCTGATCAGCCGTATGCCTTCTACCTCTCGTCATCTTCCATCTTCTCCAAAGGTGACTCATTCATCACTTATTGCATCAGCCTTGAGGACTAGACTCTTCCCCGAATCTTTTTCGCGAAGGCTCTAGCGCGCCCTGTCCCTCTTCCTTCCGCTCCGAGGTCAGCGACTCATCAAGTCGCAGAAGTTGAAGCTAAAGTTATCGAGATCGTGATAGCAGTAAGATCTGATCCAAGAAATATGTACGACCTTCGTGAGACATTCTTCCATTCACCTGTTACAACGCCCCAAGCGGTCGCCGCAAACACCGTCGTACTCATATTGATAGCCCAGCCGGCGCTTGGTCCCCATACTCCCATTTGCGCTGCGCCGATTCCATACAGGATGATGCTTGCTAGCAATAGCCCGCCCATTGTCGATCCTGCCATCAGATTCTGGCTTGGTGCCTCTAGAAAACGCTTTAGGGAAGTATTTGGCCCCAAATGGACCACGCAGTAGACAGCATTTGGACCAAATGCCGCTCCGAGTACGATTGCCCAAAGCGCATTGGGAGCCCAGATAGTCTTTGCCCCAGACTGAACCGCAATGTCGGTTATGTGAGCTCCGAAGACAAATGCAAAATTCAGCATCGGTGAAAATATTCCCGCAAGTATACACACGATGATCCCTCGCCAGAAATATCTTCGTGCATGTTCCCGTTCAATTGCGGATGCTCCCTTTATTTGCCCGGTCCCTGCATAGGCACATAACACGATTCCGATGACTGTAGCCCCAAGAGACGCTAAGAGAAGATGACCGCGATGAGAGAACAATTCATGGGGATCAATAACTAGTAACGGGAGGAGTGAACCGAGCGTAGCAGTAAGGCTCAGGATGATCGCGAAGGAAACCGACATTCCAACCATAACTACGCCAATTATGTATAGGAGGGTGCCAATTCCCCATCCGAAACCAAAGGTCGCCGCTAAAAACACAGGCCAGATCCCCGACATTCTATAAACTCCAATAGGGTCCGGAACTGTAGCCCAGACTACTATCCAAGGCAGAACAAGCATTGCTACAATCGACTGGATCAGCCAAAGGTTTTCCCACACGCAGCGTCTGGCATACTTCAGTGGTGCTACAGAACTCGCGTTAAGAATTCCCGAGACAAGAAGGAGCGCGAATGCGCTGAAAACTTTCTTAGATTCCACATCATCATCCTCTATTTTTGGACTTGGAGCGCACAACTGAATTGCCGAGACCCATTCCTCCAGGGAAAACCGCTATCTGAATGTCCGAAACTGCAGATGGCACTCGACGTACACATCGAATGCCACCTGAATGGCTCGCAGCGTTGCAGTTACAACGGAATGGGGCCGAAACAAACTCGACCCCTACCCGGAAAGTCACAAAGGTTCTAGTTGATTACCTTCAGTTCAAGACCCAACAGCGAAACTACCTTTTTGATGCTTCCTGTCGAGTGGCCCACACCCAGAGCGCAGTGGTGAGTTGGGCCCTCTTTACACCAAGCCTCCATAAACGCGGCTGGGTCAAGCGCAAACTGAAGGCGGCTTTCTGTGTTGCCAATCTGAAGCCGTTGCCCTGGCATTGATTCACCCTCCGCAACTAGGAACTTGAGGCGCCCTTCACGTGTCTGAGTTAGGGCGAGAACCGTAATCGGACCAGTGCGAACACCGGTTTCGACACTTACGCCGTATCCTCGTTTGCCATGGTAAAGCCCCAGCCCGCGGATCATCGGACGTCCATCTGCGATTTCTAGGTGGAACGGGCCGTCATGCCCCATCATGATAAAACGGTCACGAAAGTCGAATGCGACAATTTCTGTAAAGCTTCCGCCTTTACCTAGGAGGTCCAAAACCTTCATCGCCTGCGCATTCTTAAGATCACCCTCACCGGAACAGGCCACTCCGGAAGCGGTAAGTAGGGAACAACCTAGTGTCATCCCTGCCGCGAGTCGCTCGTAAGGGTTACCATTCAGGCCACGATAGTAATAAGCTAGCCCATTCAGGTTGAAGTCTCTCACAAGTGAGTCGAGACCAACGGCCACGCGGCACGCCCAATTCATATCCTCTGGCCTTGGCTTTTTAGCCAATGGGTCGATTGGACTATCTTCGCAGATCTCGAAAACTTCTAGCACTTCTTCCATCTTCTGAGAGATCTCATCTTCACGTACAGCGCTCACACGTTCGTCAAGATCACACATCTCAAGAACTTCGATGTGTGTTCCAAGTTGCGCCTGGTGCTGGGTGAAATCGCTATACATATCCAGCATTCCTGGATAGGCGTGCCCAAGAATACCCATCCTGGATCCGCGGAGATTTCTCGCCACAGCGGCGGCCTCACACCACTCACGAATTTCATTCCAAGCCAATTCCCACGGCTCTCGCACGTCTTCTTCTGGCTCGAGCATACCGGTAACCTGGTGGAACTCGATGCCCGCACGTTCAAACGCGCATGCAATCTCCGGAATACAACATCCGGAGCAATTGGATAACCACTCATGAGTGTCAGTCCGGGCATAGTCGAGCGCAGCGCTTGGTTGGAGATTAAGCACTACGACAGGCGCCTTTGCGCGCTGAACCAGCGGAAGGACTTGCGAAGACGTTGCATAGGTTCCCACATAGCAGAAGATTAGGTCCAAATCCTCTCTCAGAAACTCCGTACCGACCTTCGCAGCTTTCTCTGCATTGTCCACTAACCTGCCGCTAACAACGCAAGCCCACTCGCTAATCCGCTGCTCGACATTCGCCTGATAACTCTCTAACCGCTCTTTCATACCCGGAAACTGTGGCCAATATGCTCCCAATCCGATCCCGAATACTCCAACTCTCGCCTTCTTTTTCGTCCTCATAGTCTTCCTCCGTTTTGTGCTGGAGCAAGGATGAAGTGATAGGAACCGGAACCAATCCGAACATCAATATAATCACCGGTTTCACTTGCCCCGCTTATTCCAATCGCGCCTTTCATAAAGTGTCCTAACTTCCATACCGAGTTACCGCCTTCCTCAACGACAGGGTTTTTCACTCCTCCTTTCGGGATCCTCAATTCAGCTTCACTATTGGCAGGAATTACAACATCAAGATTGAGCGAATCACCCTGCTTCATCCAGTGGGATGAGATTACCCCTCGCACAGTCGTGATCGAGGCTTCAGCATCATGCAGATCTCCCACAACGTGTGGCTCGATGTGAATCTGTTTGAATCCAGGTGTCATGTTGCTCGGTCCATAGTAGCTTGGAGCCTCAATGCCAGCGAGGTAACCATAGAAGAATTCGTCAATTGTCGCCCACATGATCATGCTTTCTTCGCTTCCCCCATCGATTCCTGCCTGCCAAGTAGTACCCATGCCCCAGCCTTCCCATATTGTTGTTGCACCCTGGCTGACCATATATCCCCAGCCCGGATACTCACGTTGACGGGCAACTTGGTAAAGGACATCGCCGCGCCCAGACTCTGACCTTCCAATAGCATTTTTCACCGCTAGCCAGCGGGCCGCCGTTGTAGGGTATCTCGACCGAATTGTCAGAGATGACCTTTCCGCTGTCCCATTTGTCGCCCACATTCGCCTGCAGCGTTTCGAGCGATCCAGCCACTAGGACCTGGTAAGCGCGCTGGCCCTGAGCCCGCTCGTTTGACTTGAGCAGCCATCGAAATCGCGGATGGAGAGCTCCGATACCAAGCGGATTGATACCGTTCTCGGTCTTGAGTCCCTGCACCACAAGAGCGCTCTGGGCCACGGACGAGTTCTCGGGTTGAGCCATTGCGCAAGGTGCTACGGTCAGCGCACCCGTCGCGGCGCGACGAATATCGAACGCCGCAAATCGCAGGCAGCCAGGACGAGCCTGCGGGCAACATCACGTTTCATGGATGATCCTCCGGGGGTCAGGTTAAATATTGATGGATTTGGAATCATCAAGCATGCTAAATTCGGACGCATTGGAAGCCCGCGGCCTCAGCAAAGGTTTCGAGTTGCCGGCTCATGTCGCCGAGGCCCAAGGCGATATGATGGCTTGGACCTTGCCTGCACCACGCTTCCATGAATTCGTGTAGCGGTCGCGTCACCCGGACCCGGCAATTGGGATTACCGATATTGAGGATAGAACCGGGTATGGACTCGCCAACAGCGTAGATGAGCTTGAAGGTGTCACCGGCATCGAACTGGGTGAGGTTAACCAGAGTGATCGTTCCGTTCGGTATGCAGAAATCGATACCCAAGCCGTTGCCGGTTTTTCCGTGATGGACCTGCAGGTGTTGCAAGGTGGCTTTGCCTTCAGCGATGTTGATATTACTCGGGCCGTCGTGGCCCATTAGGAAGAAGTTCTCTTTGAAATCCATAGAAAAAAATTCGAGGAACATACCGCCTGCGCCGAGCAAATCGAGAATCTTCATTGCCATCGCAGTTTTCACATCTCCTTCCGTCACGCCGAAACGTCCCATCGCAGCTAGACGTGAAACAGCGAGCGCAGACTGCGCACGAATCTGGGTGATGAAATCATCTTGGCCCCACCAGTAGTATCCGAACGCGTCGATATCATAGCGGGAAACAAGACGGTCGAACGCGACAGCGACTTTAGCAGAAAACCGCATATGCTCATTCGTAACGGTCTGGTCGACATCATAGAGAGCACGGAATTCGTCATACATGGAGGAAAGCTCGGCATCTGTGACATGCTCAACAGCGACCTTGATCTCCTCCACCTCGGGTCGCAGAAGCAGTTTCCCAGTGGCACAGAGCAGACGATGCTCGTCGGTAGGCATGTCGGTCATGCCGTCGTAGGTTTTGCCGATCACGGCGCAGTTGAGCGACTGGAAAGCGCGAGCGGCGCTCGCGCCCTGACAATCGGCTGCAAGTTCATCCCAGAGCCGCGGATCGCCGAAGTGTCCAGTGATAACGCGGAAGGATTTGCCCAGGTTGACCAGAGTTCCTGAATACTCAGGTATGCAGCACACGCCTTCGTGATGCAGGTAAATTGCCGTGTCTGCATTGCGGTAATCGTAGGTGGAATCTTCGTGGGCGTTGAGAAGGCGTATGGGCGCGTGGATCTTGCGAACCACCGGAGCGATGCACATCCCTGTGGTATAGCCGAATGGGAAAATGAGTAAGATGTCAATGGGATTGGCTTGGAAGAACGAGGCGGCGGCTACGGCTTTCTCCGGAGTGTCAACCAACTCCGGTGCGATAACGTCGCCGATTTCTGCAAGGTGGGAGCACAGCTTGGAGTACATGCCCTCGCCCAAAGCCTTCAGGTTGGGAAACTGGCCCCAATAAATTTTGTGACCGGTTGGTAAAACGCCAATTCTAGGCCGAGGCATCCTGCCCTTCAGATTCGCTACATTACGTGCCGCTTTTTGGTGATTCTTTATCGTTGCCGAAGGTGCCATAACTTGCTCCTTAACAGAAGTTGATGCGTTTTCACAGACGAATCCCGCTCCGTTCGCAGCCCGAACGACTTCGCGGGAAAAGTGAAGCGGGTGGAAGCACAATCCAGAAATCCGAAGTCCTCACCGTAGGACCTTCAGGCCAGACTGCATTTGCCACGCCAGCAAAGCCGACTAGATAATGCCAACAAGTGCATACCGTGGGCCACGTGCAATTTGCACTGATTCCTTCTCCAGATTCCACATCTCATTTGTCGCTCACACTTGCGGTCGCGATTAAGCTCACTGGGGATAGAAAGCGCAACTCCACGGGGCCGAACAAGCCAGAAACTGCTTGTCCACTATATATACCGGGATAACTGCCGTGAGACCTGGCTGAGTTATAGACTTCTCCGATCTGATGGGGTTCGTACACGTAGTTAGTTGGATAACTGCTCATGTGATTTGCAAGCGTGTTGACTACTCGGACACGAATTTCGTTTTCACCTTCTTTGATCAAATCTGTCACATCGAATTGAAAGGGCCGCGCTAACCGCACGCCAGCAAAGTTTCTGTTCACATGGACTTCTGCGCAGGTCTTAACCCAACCCAAGTCCAAAATGGCATTCCCGCGAAGATGTTCTTGCCGAAGAGTGAAAGCTTTGCGGTAGAGGATCGCGCCGGAGTAGGTTTCAAGGCCCTGAGAACTCCAGTCCCCCAACGCTATCTCCCCTTCTTTACACGAAAACGTTACTGGCTCCGGGAAGGTCGCACCCCCGTAAACGCCTGATTCCTGATCGACGCACAGCGCAACCTGGGAAGGCCTCTTCAGGACAGACGCCAGTTTAATTTGCGAATTTCCTACTGCGACAGGTTCCCCATTGACCCAAGCTTTTACGCCGTGGGCCCTGATGTTGAACTGGATGGATTCGAGGCCCGGCGGAGCACTAAAGCGATACCACGCCACTCGCTTTTCCTTGTTGGGCAAAATGTCGTAGGTCAGGTTCTTCCCGTCAGCAAACCATCGAATCCGAGGAATGTACGGGTCACGGGCTGGCGGCTCTGATTCCCTTATCACTGCATAAGTCGCGATGCTTCCGGTCAGTGATTCAGACCTGTTGTCAGCCTTCGGTGTCTCTGGTCGGGCTACTCGCTGCACTAATTTTAATAAGACTGGGTTCCATCCTTCTTCGAGATGAACTTTCGCACTGACCGCATCGGTTCGCTTTTCACGAAGATCAACGACGAGAGCGCCATTCACCCAAGCTTGCCTTTCATTTGGCACTTCATACTGTCCCCTCTCGGGGATCGCGTCGCCGGTTGGAACGACGTGGTTGATGTATCCGGCTTTTTCAGGGCTGTCACCAAAATAGAGTGTGAAATCACCTTCTCTCGGGCTATTCACAAATGTGTACAGATAGTGTGTTGCTTCGGGAAGACCGTTATTTGGTAAGACGAAGAAATTTTCTGAGACACCGAGAATGCCTCCCCATGTGCGCTGAACGCCGCCGAAATTTCCAAACTCCTGGGAAAAGCTGTAAGGTTTCCAACGCAAGGACCCGCCACTGCTCTTGTAGCTTTGATCGAGTGCGGACAGACCATTTTTCGCTGCCTCTTCCAGAGCCGACGGTACTTCTCCTTCCGCAAACGGTCCAATATGCCACCAGTAAGGGCCGTAAGAGTAACGGACTGCCGGCCAAGCGGAGTCATCAAATTGCGGCTCTTGCCAACCAAGCGAGGTTCCTGGCTCTGTTTCTTCTTCCATATATCTGAAGCTTCGAGCCTCAGCTCCAATACACTGCTGAGAGGGTGGGTAACGAAAATCACCCCAGCGATTATCCATCGTTGGCTCAAGCTGGCAGACAAATGGATTACTAAGCTTGATAGGTGAAGGCGGAGAATCAATAGTTCCTTCAGCCAGTAAGCGTGCGCCGTTATGTCGCACGCTTATCTTCTTATTGCCTCCCCTGGCGTCGAGACCACGTATCCGGAGTCCCTCCGGGACCGCGTCAACCGCGCAGATCTGAGAAACGTTGTCGTCCAATACTTCGATGCTCGATGGGCTGGGGGCGAAAACAAGAATAGATCCCTCGTAGGGCTCCATGTCGAGGCATGCTTCAGTCCGATCGCCTTGGCGCTCGACGCGATATACCTTGCTGATTTTTCCCGTCACCGGGTCCCACGCTTCCAGGCCACCTACAGCCTTGAAACTGATCTTGAGTTTGCGTCTGTCCCCTTCCGTATTCACCAAAAAATAGACATCATTCTCTCCTATCCTTTGGTGTGTGAAAAACAGATTGTCTTCATTACAGACAATATCCGGCGTGAAGACTTCTCTAATAAGTTCCGGTACTCGCCTTTCATCGGCTTCGTCTGCAGAAACAAAATAGGCTCGGCCTCCGCTGCTATTTATTTGTTCTGTCGATAACGGGGCCGATTCCTCCGGGCTAACCCCAAAGATATCTTCGATAATCGACCTGATCTCCGGGTCTTGTCGGCCGCGTTCTGCGGATGCGCTAGGAAGCCGGCCGAACGCGATTATAATTCCTCCACCAGCGTAAAACTCTCTCACTTTTTGAAGCGTCGACATTCGGATTGTCGTCATCGGCGGTAGCACTAGAACACGAAAACTAAGGTCCGAGACTTTTAGCGTTCCCGATTCAACGGCCGAATTTTCCAAGGAGTGATAATCAACGACATCCAGATCTATGGCATCTTTGTAAATCTGGGTTAACAAGTTCATGAATGCTTCGGAAGACTCTCTGGCTTGGGAAGTAAAAGCAGGTTGAATCGTCGAATCACCGTAAGGTCCAGACACTTTGCCGACCGTCCAATTTGCGTGAATGGTCGTGATTGGGTAGAGCAATGCAACGTCGGCGCAATGAGTACCCTGACTCATGACGGAACTGAGCCGCTTAATGTAGTTAGTGAAATACTTGTAATAATCCCAGTATGGCTGGAAGTAGTCAATATCGGGTGGAACCCATTCGTACCAGCCTGCCAAAAGGCTATACAACCCTCCGTGTTGATTGAACACAGTGACTCCGCAAGCATAATTGCCGTTTGTCCAGGCAATATTCTCTTCCTGTGTCATTCCCCATCCTGATCCCCAGTAGCAGCACGCAGCAACCTGCTTGGGATGACCCTTGGTAGTATATAAATGCGCAACGGAGCTGGATATCTTAGTGTCGATCAAGTGCCGCTCAGGAATGGTTTCTTGCCCGGGGTCTTCATCGCCCGTAATATCAAAACAGCGCATATAGCGGAAATAGTCGCCGTAATGATAGGTCTGTCCTAACAAATCCTCCCTGCCCCAGGTCGCGATAGTGACATACTTCATTCCATGATCCCGCAGCCATCGGGCGATCGGCTTGTAAAAGTTGTCCTCGAGCAGTGAGGCCATGGTCCCGTAATAGTCACAGCGGATCTGGTCCGTTTTGGGCCCAACATCGTAAAAGAGGGCAACCAGGTGTGGCGTAATGTCATACCCTCGCTCGGACTGGACGGCATCTATCAGGGAACGGGAGTACAGGGCATTGCCCACAAGCAGCTTCATTTCATCTGGACCGTAAGCCGCTAGGGTATTTCCTACAGACTCCGGCACTCTCTTCTCGTACTCCCCTAATAGTGCTTCCAGCCATTTGTCAACAACTACTCGATTCAAGTAATCCAGATCATATTGCTGGCTAGTGATGACTGTAACCAACCAACCTCCTTCGGGGGCGCGCCATTCAATCCTGCGATTTTTGATCGTGTCATTGAGGTCTCGCTGCGAAGCGTAATCCAAGCCATCACCGGACTTTTTGTAGGCAGCCGCGTGGAGGATTTGTTCCTCGGCGGGGATTTCCACCTCCAATGTTTCGCCAGGTTTCGATTCACGCTGATGGATCACTAGTCGGTGTCCAACCAACTCGGGATTGGTTTCTGCTTCCTTGCGCAACAGAACCTGAAAATATTCATGACTCGTCCAGTCTGAAATCCAAGATTTCAGGCCCAGAGTCTTTTGTGTGCTCATGGTGAACTCAACGAGCTTCCACCAATCATCAGACCAGTACGGAGGATCGGATTCCAAAGGCTCTCCGTAGACAAAGCGAGGGTATAACCAAGTGCCGGAAACCCCCTTCTCCTTCAGCTCATTCAACTGCCAGCGCATCTTTTCTTCAGTGAGGCGCCCCGCTTCCCACCACCAGCAGTCAATTGGGCCATAGTCATCAGACAGCCGCTGAAATCCAGCAAGCAACACGCTCCGAGGAATGCTTGTACCCGCGGCGCCCCATATTTTCGCCGGGTTAAAGCGCCCAAGTGCCGTTACGGCGGCCCCGGCAAGGGCCGAGTCCTTCAGGAACTTTCGTCGTGAAAGCCTGCCTGTAGTTTTCATAAGTACTCCCCCCTCACGATTCATCCAAACGCATTGCAACGTCGCGAATCTCTCGCTCGGTTGCCTAGCGTTGCTGTGACGTCAGAACCCTAAGTTCCTGCTCGTTGCCGAGTCTCAGACCCGCGTTTGCTCAGAAACTCAATCTCAGCGAGAACTGCATTTGCCGTTTTGCTTGTTCGGATGAGACTATGCCGTATGACGCGCTGCCATATCCCACCCCAGGGGAACTGTAGTTGGCGTGGTTCAGCGTATTGAAGACTTCCCAGCGGAATTGCATTCCCGCTTCTTTGAACAGAGGGAAATTCCTGAAGAGCGACCCATCCAGCGTGCTGAAGGGAGGCCCGATGAGTACCCCGCGGCCTGCGTTGCCAAATGTTCCACGGGCAGGGGGCACAAAACAACTCGTGTCAAACCATTTCGACTGGCCCCGACTGCCTCGGGACAAGTTGCCGTTACAGACTCGGTTCAACCGGGTATGATACCAGCCCCCAACATTAGCCCAATCCCCTGGCATGTATGGCCCAAAAAGCGGACTTCCGCTCTGGATCTGGAGGATGGCGTTCAATTGCCAACCCTTGGTCAGCGCACCCATGAGACCGGTGGCGTTAGACCGAATGTTCCAAATTCCGCTCACATTGAATTGCTGCCTGACATCGTAGCCACACAGTCCGTAGTCAGCCTGCGGATCGTGGGCGTTCTGACTGTCGAGGTCTGCATTGTCGGCGTTGTATAGGTTCATACACCGAGAGTACGTGTAACCTGCGATTAGACTGTAGCCTTTGGAAAGCTCCTTTTCCAACTTCAATTGAAGACCGTTGTAATTCATGATGGCGAATGGAGGATGATCTGAAGTGAGCAGATCTCCATACAATGGGAAGGGACGCCGGGACTCAATTGGAGTAGGCTGAAGCGGATTTGCATCCAGATATGCCTGGTTAATATTCCAACGAAGCGAGACGTTTTTTGCATGCGACCCTACATATGCAGCATCGACCAGCCAATTCCGGGCGAACGTATGTTGCAAGTCCAGGTTCCATTCAAAGTTCTGAGGCCATTTATCGTGTAGTGTGGTGACAAAAGGCGAATTGCTGGTAGTCGGAGGCACCAAAGGAAAAGCCTGGTCAAGAGTAAAGGTAGGACTTGGGTTTTGGTTTTCGATTGTAGTGACGAAGGTCTTGTCGGGCGTGAACTCCATCATGTTGGTCTCGTCACCCTTGGTGTTATCGTAGAAGATGCCAAATCCGCCTCGAAATACGGTATTGCGAATAAACCCAGGACTCCACGCAAAACCCACCCTTGGACCCCATTGCGTCCAATCAGGATCCACTACCTGCGATCGTACCTGTCCCAGTTTGGTCTGTACGAGCATGCCGGGTTCTCCGTTGCTAGTGCAAGTTGTACAAAAGCCCTCAATGTCATTGTCTTCCGGCTTATAGTGCATGTTATAGTCCCAGCGCAGACCGAGGTTCAGCGTTAATCTTGGATTGACCTGAAAATTATCCAGGAAAAACACGCCAGTGCTGGTTGACGTGAACTTGGTATAAGTCGAGCCTGTTTGGCCGGTAGCCGCTAGCGGGTAGCCAAGCAATAAATCCGCAACATCGGAACCTGTACCTGTGACACTCGATCCGTTTTGAAGTTGAGCTGTAAAGTCGCCGGTGAAACTAAACTCCCCTCTTTTAGCTGAGTCTTCGGCGAGAAACCATGGCCTCTGATCGAGTATGGTCGCGCCAGCCTTGAAAGAGTGTCTTCCGCGAACCATGCTGAGCATTTCGCGATACTGGAAGAGGCTACCTCCGCTTACGACGTCAAAGGCAAACCCACCTATTCCGCCGAAATAGTTACCACTGACCGACGGCGAGCCGTACTGCAGGGGGTTTGGACTGAGATTCATTAGGCCGAGAGCTTGGGTGTAGTTTTGGCCGGTTGGATTATAAGGGGTCGTGTCGAAAGCTTCATTGTTGTAGCCAAAGTGAAATTCATTGATGGTCGTAGCGTTAAAGATCTTCGTAAGGGCAACGACCAGATTTCGGTCCCGTATAGGGAAGTTTTCCGAACTCAGGTCGCCGACATTCATAGGATTGATTAAAGGGTTGTCGAACTTGGAATATCTTCCAAAAATCGTCGTGGTGTCAGAAATCTTGTGGTCAATCCGGACGTTGTACTGATCCTGGATGTTTTGTTGGTTATTGCCACCGAAAGTATTGAACTGACTTATGTTTCCATTTTGACTTGAGGCGGGAGGCAGAAGAGCTGCGATTTTTGCCCCGAGAGTGCTAAAACGCTGCTTCGGAATTATGTTGCCTGCAAACTGCTGTCGTACACCCGTTGTGGAGTCATAAGTAGCAGGATCGTAGATTGGAATCATTTGTCCATCCGCGCCCGTCAACCCAGAAAAATCTCCATTCAACATGGCGGTTGTAGGCTCCCATTGCTGAAAGCGCTGGCCCTCGGTGAAACGCAATCCTTCGTAGTCGAAAAACCAAAAGGTGCGATCCTTCCCGTTGTAAATGTGAGGCAACACGACGGGCCCCGAGAGTGTTCCGCCGAATTGGTTCTGGCGGTATGGGGCTATTACTCTTTTGCCATTTACTATAGCGTCCTGAATCTGCGTCGAATCGAGGGCAGCGTTTCTTATATATTCGAAGGCTGTTCCATGGAGAACATTGGTGCCGGATTTAGTCGCAACATTTATGACTACAGGCCCCCCGCCAAACTCCGCTGAGAGGTTATTGCCTTGAACTTTGAATTCCTGCACAAAATCAAGAGACGGTTGAAAGGCTGATACCATGTCAAAATTCATCTTCGACTCGACGCCGTCTATCAAATAACTACCGGCGGTGGTTTCCTGACCCGAGATGGTGTAGGAAAGTCCTGTACGACCGGTATCACCAACAGCAGCAGTGCCCGCATTGTTTGTAATTGCCGCGGCACCCGCGCCGACCGTGAGGAGTTGCAGGTAGTTGCGACCGTTGAGCGGAAGTTGCTCCACGTATTGCTGGGCTATCACTTGACCAATTGCTGACTCGGTCGTTTCCAGGTTAGCTAACCCCGATGCGCTGACTCGAACCTCCTGGTTGACTTGGCCCACATTCAAATGCACGTCGTATCTGGCCGTCTGATTCACGTTGAGAGTAATGCCATCGATGACCGCCTTTTGAAATCCACTTTTCTCTACGGAAATCGTGTAGTTGCCGGGCAGCAGATTCGGGACCTGATAATTCCCTCCGCTGTCGCTCACGGCCGTCCGATGCAAGCTGGTAGCGGTGTTGACAACAGTTACATTCGCTGAAGGTAGCAGGGCACCGCTCGAGTCGGAGATAGTCCCCAGGATCGTACCTGTCGTGACTTGAGCCCGCGCGCTCTTGAGCCAAACTAATTCCAGCGCAAGCACCATGCTTATGACGATGATCAGAGTGCGGAGGTTCGTCTTTGAGACGAGTCCGGGACAAACTGTCAAACAAGCCATTTCATCCTCCTTTTACAAGTTTGGGTGGCCAGAATTGCTTTAGCTCTCCTGGATGCATTTGTCTTATGTGGGAGAGCGTAGGACGCGGGGTCAGAGATTGCAAGACCAAGCGGTGCGAGTTTTTGTGTTTCATTGTGTGAAACGCTGATTGTGAGGTTGGGAAGCGCCCGTCGCCTGGATTGACGAGCCTTCAGAATAGGACGACCGAAATTATCGAAGGAGGTTCTTGCCGTTGGATCCCAGTATTCTGTTAGAATACGTGAAACAAACCGCAGGGACTCGTATGGGCCAGTTAGACACAAGCCGATATATGGTTAGATCGATCGTTCGTGCCGCGGATGTCCTTAGGGCATTCCAACAACAAGGGGATATCCTGCGATTACGCGACATCGTCCGTCATACGGGCCTAGACAAGGGTACGGCATTCCGGTTGGCGCACACCTTGAGCGAGTGTGGCTTTCTCGAACGGGTTGGCCCGAACCAGTATCGCTGTCCTTTCAGCCTCACCAAACAGAACAGATATCGCATCGGGTTTGCTTCAGGTGGCGATAACTCATTGTTCGATCGGGAAGTAACAGCTGGGCTATCGCAGGCCGCCAACAAATCCAACATAGACGTCGTCGTGGTGGACAATCATTACAGTGGCAAACAATCGCTTCGAGCCATCGACCGCCTTGTCAAAGAACGTGTTGATTTGATTATTGAGTATCAATTAACCTATGGAGTCGCTCCCATCATAGCGGCGAAATGCGCTGCCCAGAGCATTCCGCTGATTGCCGTGGAGGTCCCACATCCAGGAGCTGTATATTTCGGGGCGAACAACTACGAGGCAGGACAAATCGGCGGCCGGCACCTTGCACGCTGGGCGAAGGCCAAGTGGGGAGGAAAGGTTGATGAGATCATCCTCATCGAACAGCACAGGGCAGGACCGCTTCCCCAAGCAAGACTCACGGGCGCCTTAGATGGTGTAGTAGATGTTCTACCTAGTGCGAGGAGTTGTCGCGTAGTCCACCTAGATGGCGACGGTGATTTAGGGAAGAGCCTCGCCGCTGTACGGCGACATCTACGTTTCAGTATTGGAAAATACTTTCTCGTGGCAGCGCTGGACGACATTTCCGCCCTTGGCGCGTTGCGAGCCTTCGAAGAGGCGGGACATGTTGACAGCTGCGCTGTAATGGGCCAAAATGCCGCACCGGAGGCGCGATCCGAATTACGACGTAAGGGAACGCGACTGATCGGATCTGTCGGTTATTTCCCCGAGAAGTATGGAGAGGCGCTTATCCGAATCGCTCTCGACATACTCAATAAGAATGAAGTCCCACGTGCGGTTTTTATCAAGCATTCCCTCATTACGCCGGACAATGTTGACCGCTTCTATCCCAATGACGCCCTGATGGGGTATGCATAGTCTCACCAATACTAGTGGACCCATGCCCACTGTCCGTGAAGCAACATGCACAAGTTCGAGGACATTTGGGCGAGGATGTTAAGATGTCGGAAGCGTTCGGATGATAATCCGTACGCATTTTGCGGATATGGAGAGAGATTCGGAAGGACACCTGGGTTCCCGCTGATCTAATCCAACATGGAAAAAGAGCGTGGTTTAAACCGCTGCTAGGTTGAGCGTACCTGTAGTAGACGGAGTTCAGGAGTCCACTCGAATTCTCAGGTGTGGAGGAATCGCATGAGCTATCGTGCCTTCATTGGGAAAATTAGAAAGGGCAAGGAAGAAGATTACGTCACCGCTCACCAGGCTGTTTGGCCCGAACTTATCGAGGCCATGAGAGAAGCCGGCGTCGAGCGCGAAAGCTGCTTTGTTGCCGGCAACTACATCTTTGTATATGTCGAAGGGGCCGATGTCGATACGGCACTGAGGAAACTACAAAACGAATCCGTAAACATGAAATGGGATGATTTTATGGAACCACTTCTCGAGCGGCCGGTTGAAGGCTGCTCACACCTATTTCCTGAAATGACCGAGGTCTTTAAGATGTAAAACTGACTCTGTCTATTAATGGCTACGATAACGGGACAGGCCCGGTGAAAGGCCGCTCCGCTGGCCATCGAGCGCATGCAGAACACGTTCATCTTGCGCGACTCGCGATCGAACAGCACCCAGCCTTCATACCAGTCCACTTGCGCCTCGCCGCCGAACTGATAGGACTGCGGCACAAAGATCTCGTGCCCAAGCAGGCCCATGGCCGCCTTGCGCATGCGCACATACCGGCGAATCGTCGATCCCGAGACTTCCACTTCCGGCATCTCGCGCCGCAATCGCATCCAGATCCGATGCGCAGTGTGCCGCTGTTTTCTGGGTGCCTTGCGGTCCGACTCCAGGATCGCGTTGATAAACGGAATCGCTGGCGCCAGCTTCGGATGCTCGCGCTCGGGCACCTTCCGTTCCGCCGGAATCGCGCTCTCCAGCGCCCGGCGTACCTCCCGTCGATGCACCCCCAACTTCCGCGACACCGCCCGGATCGTGCCCGGACCGTGTTCGTACTCCCTTCGGATCTGCTCGTATAGCTCCACCTTGGCTCTCCTGTTCTCCAATCCGTCCATCCTTTCGGGCGCGAATGCCCGAAACAAGATATACGGCCTTGGGGTTACAGGTGGCGCCAGATCAGACGCGCGAAAGGGGCCAATTCAGAGTAGCGAACTCACTCGATCATCCCGAACTGGAACTCAGTAACAACGTGGCGGAGAATTCAATGCCACCGATCGCTCTTGGCCGAGGCAACTGGATCCACATCGGAAGCGAAACTGCCGGACCGCGTGTAGCCGCAATCATCTCCGTGATCGAAAGCTGCCGCCGCCTCAAAATCCCGGTGCGCAATTACCTCGCCGAGATCCTCCCGGGACTTGCCAACGCGCCCGTTCAACGTATCGCAGAACTTACTCCTGCTGCCTGGGCAGCGAAGAATGCGTTGGTCTGACGCTTACTCTCCAGTAGCGGCGATCCGGCGCATGTGGTCATGCCGGGTGTTCACAAGATTGCTTCGCTGCTGAAACGCTGGATGCTGGGAACGCATCAAGGTTCGGTCACCGCCGCGCATCTGGATGCATATCTGGACGAGTTCGCCTTTCGCTTCAACCGCAGGAAATCGCGCCGTCGGGGAACGCTCTTCTATCGCTTGCTGGAAAATGCCGTCGCAACACAGCCAACGAGATATCGGCCTTCAAGAGCCAACCAAACAACATCAAAACACAACCTGTAGTGGCTACTGTACTAAGGCAGCTACCCCACTAACCCCACTAACCCCACTAACAAAGAATGGGATCTCTTTATGGAGCCACTCTCGAACCGCCGGTGGAGGGATGCCCAGACCTTTTTCCTCAAATGGTTGAAGTTTTCAAAATGTGAGATCAGCCTTGAGCGGTAAGCGTCCCGAGTTCCCCTCTGGCATGAATCTGGCTTCGAGGACGACGATGCCGTCATGGGTGATGAGCAGGAAGTTGGAACTGGGCTTCGGCCTCGCCGCTGGCGAACGGTATCTGAGAAGCGGCGGATCGCGGAGCTGACATTGGAGCCCGGTGCGAGTGTGGCACTCGTGGCACGGGCGCACGGTGTGAACGCGAACCAGGTGTTTAAGTGGCGCCGCGCGCTGAAGAGGGGCGAACTGAGCGAGACTTCTACGCCATCGACATTGCTTCTCCCAGTTGTGGTGGCCTCTCCCAGTGAGGCCGTGCGCGGTGCAGGAGAGGGTGAAGCCCAGCAAGGGTCGGCGCCGAGTGGCTCGATCCACATCGAGTTTCCTGGCAGGGCCATGATCAGCGTGGAGCGCGGAGCTGATCCGTCACTGCTGCGTTCGATCCTTGAGAGTTTGCGCAAATGATCGATCTGCGCACCGGAACGAAGATATGGCTTGCAGCCGGCGTGACCGACATGCGTCGCGGCTTCGATGGCCTGAGTGCGCAGGTGCAGACCGTGCTCAACGAGCAACCGTTCTCCGGACACGTCTTTGTTTTTCGCGGCCGCAGAGGCGACATCGTGAAGCTTCTGTGGTGGGATGGCGATGGGCTTTGTCTGTTTGCCAAGCGTCTTGAGCGAGGACGATTTATCTGGCCGCAGGCCACGGAAGGAACCGTTTGTCTGACGCGTGCTCAGTTGTCGATGTTACTCGAAGGCATCGATTGGCGCCGGCCGCAGAGGACCTGGACGCCGGAGGTCGCGGTTTGAGTAACAAGTGTGATTCCCCTTTATTCATGCGGGTTCTGTAGCTGTTTTCCACTTACTTTCATGGCATACTGTGTGCATGGATTTCGCTCAGTTGCCGGATCTTGACGGGCTTGATCGAGTGGCTCTGAAGGCGCTGCTCGTTCAGCATCAAGAGCAACTTCTGTCGCTTGCCGCTTCTCACGAGAACGAGCTTCGATCGCTCGAAGCTGAGCTTGATAGCCATCGTCAGACGCTCTCCCGGCAAGATGAGCAACTTCGTTCAAGCAGCGAGCAGATCGAGCATCTGAAGCTGGTCATTGAGAAGCTGCGGCGCAGAGTGTTCGGCGTCAAGAGCGAGAAGATCGTTATTCAGCTCGAACAGCTTGAACTCCATCTGGAAGAGCTGGAGTCCTCGCAGGCCGAGATGGAAGCCGCTGTTGATCGGGTGACACCGGCTGCGGAACCTAAGACGAGATCGCGGCGCAAGCCGCTGCCCGAGCATCTGCCACGCGAGGTTGTCAGCCACACTCTTCATGGCGACTCGTGTCCCGACTGCGGCGGCCGGTTGCGCCAGTTCGGCGAAGATGTCTCCGAGCAACTGGAGTACATCCCCGATAGCTTCAAGGTCATTCGCCACGTTCGGCCGAAGTTCGCCTGCAGCGGCTGTGAGCGCGTGGTCGAGGCTCCTGCGCCATCGCGTCCGATCGAGCGTGGCCTTGCTGGACCGGGGTTGCTGGCACACGTGCTGGTTTCGAAGTTCGCAGATTATGTTGGCTTCCCCGTTATGTGACGTTCAGCTCTGGAGGGGTCATAAACAGAGGGGTTCTCAGATCGGAGCGTCACATAATTGGGGCTAGATTTGGGCGAGGAAAGCCATCAGGTCAGGGTTATCGCGCCAGCGTTTCGCTGATGGTGTGCTCTTGACTGCACACAGTCCAAGAGCTTTGGATTTCATTTCAAGGTCAGTTTCGGCATAGATGTTAGTGGTGTTGATGGAGACGTGGCCGAGCCATGCACGGATAGTGTTGATGTCGACCCCTGCACGAAGAAGATGCGTCGCGGTCGTGTGGCGGATGGTGTGAGGGCCGACACGTTTTTTGTGCATCTCCGGTGCGCGAAGCATAGCGGCCCGCGCATATCGCAGCACGATCTCATGGACGCCGAAGCGGGTCAGTGGCTCTGAGCGACGATTGAGGAACACTCGTTCCGCACCGCTGTGCCCGGCGACGAGGTTTCTCAACGTAGCGGTTGTGGAAGCCCAGAGTGGACAGATGCGAACCTTTCCGCCCTTGCCGTGAAGGCACACCGAAGACAACGCACCGTCTGCGCCGCCGTGCAGGCTCAGATCTTCGACGCACAGTTTAGCCGCTTCTTCCGCCCGTGCTCCGGAGTTGTACAGAAAAAGCAGTAAGGCGCGATCCCGACGGCCGAGTCTTGTGACCGGGCTGGGAGCATCCAGTAAAGCATCGATTTCGGGCTTCTCGAGGTAACAGACTGGCGTGGGAGCCGAACGCTTGGCTCTGACCGTGCGGAGTTGAGCACACCAGTCCAGATATTCAGGACAGCGTTCTGCGATGAACCCGGCGAGTGCATGGATAGCCGCCAGACGTTGATTGCGGCTGGTGACACTACATTTCCTCTTTTCTTCGATGTGCCGCAGGAAGGCGCGCAGCAGGTCAGCATCGACGTCGAGGATGAGCAACTCATCCACTTTCTTATGTGCCTTCGCTGCAGTAAACATGACAAGCAGGCGAACGGCATCGCGATAGCTCAGTTGTGTGTTGCGCGCCAGATTGCGCTCCCCGATGAGATATTCCATCAGGAAGCGCCTAATCCAAGATGCGAGGAGCACTCTATTATTCATGGCGCCCTCCGTACGCATAGACCTGGAAACGGCGATTGGCTTCCGTCAGCAACTCCGGCGTCATTGTCAGGTAACACTGCGTCGAACGCAGATCGACGTGTCCGAGATAGGTGGAGAGAGCGGGCAAAAGGATCTGTACGTCCGCACCTGTTTTGTACCATTCCGTCAGCCTGTGAGTGGCGAACGTGTGCCGCAGGTCATGAAGCCGCGGTTGACGAGAACTCGCGTCGCTGCGGAGAACCCCCGCAAGACTACAGAGCCGCCGGAAGGTGAAGTCTACAACGCTGTGTCGGAGAGGCTTATGCTGTCGCGACTGGAAAAGAGGACGGTAGTGCTGATTCCATCTTCCAGGCGTGGCCAGATACTTTTTCAGGACCTGAACAACATCGCCCCCCAGAGGGACATGTCTGGATTTGTAGAACTTTGTTCCGCGGATGGTAATCACATCGTTGTCGAGATCCACCTCAGCCAGGCGCAACCTCAGAGCTTCACCCACCCGCATACCCGTTCCGTATAGGAACAACAGCAAGGTGCGAAGCGTGGATGTGGATATCAGGCACGCTGCGCGTCGCTGACATTGCGGCACAGCATCCAACAACAGCCGAAGCTCGCGACGGGAGTAGATGTACGGAACGAAGGTCTGTGAGTACTTTGGAACTGCGAGCGGCATCGGAACAGCATTCAGCTTTCCACGGCAGTGCCAGTATGCGAAGAAGTCTTGCAGCACACCATATTTCCGCCGCCAGGTTGCCGGCCCTGTTTGCGGAACATCCAAGAACTGTTTCACTTCCGTCGAGGTGATCGCTTGGAGAGACCCCTTGCCGTAACGACGGGAGAACGCGCGGAGTGCGACGGCTGGACTTTCGAACTTCTGGCCAGTTGCTCGCCGGTGCAACACATACCGATCGACTGCGGCTGCAAGGTTCATAGCAGACCTCCCAGATCGAAATCCGCCACGCGGCGCAGTTGTGGCAAGTGGACCTTCGCATAAATGGTCGTGGATTTGGTGTCACGGTGACCTAAAAGATCTCCGATCTCCTTTAGAGATGCGCCTTGCTCCAGTAAATGGGTGGCACACGCGTGGCGCAGACAGTGCGGTCCGCGTCGCCTGCATCGAATGCCCGCCGCCTGCAGGCTACGATTCGTGATCTTCCAGAGAGCGCTGCCTCCGATCGCCCGGTAAGGCGGCTTCAGCGTGAGGAACAGATGTGGGCAGGAGGAGCGCGGTCGCGCCGTCCGGATGTATGCCAGGATGGCATCGCCCACCTCATGCAGCAGAGGATATTTCTGCACGCCTCCGCCTTTGGAGTGGTTGACCATGAACGTCTCCGAGCGCCAGTCGAAGTCGCGCAGAAGCAGACGACAGATCTCCCCACTGCGCAGACCATAAACGGCTAGAAGGTATAAAACAGCTCTGGCGCGCACAGCAGCAGCAGGGGGTTTATTTCCTCTCACCGTTTTAAACAACCGCTGCACCTGGTTCCATGCCGGACCTTCGGGCAGTCCCTCATGAACATAGAGCTTGGGCGAAATGATACCTTCGGCGATGCCCCGCTTGCACCATTCCCGTTGCTCGGCGTAACGCAAGAAAGCACGCACCGAGTGGGCGTAATCGCGGGCCGACACACGACTCCAGTCGGCAGTTCCTTTTGAAATGAGGAAGTCGTCCACATCCTTGAGCCGAACAGCAGTGAGCGAATGGTGCCGGTCGGAAAGCCACTTGAGAAACTGCGATATCTTGTACCGGTGCGACCGCACCGACGGCACCGACAACCCTCTTTCCTCTGTCATCCATCTCGCAAACTCATCTATTTCGTCTGCGAAGCGTATGCGCGGAATCGCTGGGGTCTTCAGCACGCCCGCGAAGCGTAACCACTTCTTCGCTACATAGATAAAGTACGTTCCTGAGTGTTTGTGCGAGCGAATGTTCGAATTCGAGCGCTGTTTCCTTGTCCACTGTTCGGCGGCCTCTTCGACTTCGTCGATCCAGACATCACGCAACTCAGTCAGTTTCAGCAACCTGATGACATTCAGTAATTGCCATGACACACCGCGTGCTGCTGCAACGCTGGTGCCCTGTTGAAGAAGGTGCTCCAGAAAAGCCTCTCGCTCCTTGAGCAGTGGGGCTTCTTCCTGACGGGCTGCGTAAAATGTCCGTTCTATTCCCAATAAAGTCCTTAGCATTTGCCGGGGTCCTCTTTACCCCAGATCATGCTAAGGCCGTAACAGCCGCCCTGCGGGCACCCCAGTTATGTTGTCTTCAGATTCGCGCAGCACAGTACCGAAGCGCTCACTCCGCCCCGTCACAACATAATTGCAGAGCCAACATAATGCAGAGCGTTTTTAGCGTAGCGGCGCGGCGCACAAACGCATTGGGAAGTGATGGAAGCCGCCCGCCGCGCCGGTGCGCTAAAAACGGATTGGACTGAACCGCCCGAAGATGCCGGGCCTATGGGCATTGAATGGCATGCAGAATCCTGAAGGATGGGCAACCGATCCGTGCTGGGTGGTTGGATCGCAATTGGCTCTGGCCAATATGAGTATCGCGCCGAGTAGAAATGCCGCCGTCCAGCCGAATACTTCTGAAGACGGGCGATCTTTTGCAGTGAGCGACAGGGGTTCCCTGTAGCGTTGGTGGATCCAACCCCGTGGCAAAATCAATCTGGCATGTCTGATGGCGCCGCTCACGATGTGTCCTTGAGTGCCGGTTGTCTTCGAGCTACCAGGGTATCGGACAGTACCATTCGGCCACGGCGGCAAAGCGGGCACAGGCGCAAAGAAACCCCGTCGAGTGACTCTGACCTGTCACGGTAGTCCTGAACGTCTGATGACGCTTGAGGTCTCTTGGGAATGGTCATGCCCAGTAGCTGCCGGCATAGAGTAAGTTTCTCCTGGCGGTTGCGGTTGCCGCAGAAGCCGTAATAGCGAATGCGGTGGAACCTATGCGGCAAGGCGTGAAGGAGAAAGCGACGGATGAATTCTTCTGCAGAAAGTGTCATTGCTTTCTGCTGGCCCTGATTCCGATAGTCCTTGTACCCGAAGTTCACTTGGCCA
>Ga0302320_10006324_pt1 | contig 26317 bp, 28 predicted proteins | sample Bog_T0_3_FD_202130 | JGI IMG/M metagenome (GOLD analysis project Ga0302320, IMG submission 202130) | Peat permafrost microbial communities from Stordalen Mire near Abisko, Sweden - Bog_T0_3 | ecosystem: Environmental > Terrestrial > Soil > Wetlands > Peat | place: Sweden: Abisko, Stordalen Mire... | reverse complement strand
CACCGACAATCAAACTCAAAATTAGCCCTTGCCAGCGACAATCAAACCAGACATTGTCGTTGCCGTCGCGGTCACAGTTTCTCACCCTGATTGACGCGGTTTCTCACCCAGATTGTCGCGCGATACGCGCGCCGCAATCATCACGAAGTCTAGCGTGACGCGCGGGGTGCTCACCTACGAGATCCAGTTCCCTGTGGTGCAGACCTGCCAGAACACGCAGCAGGAAAGCACGAACGCGATGGTGATCGTGGCCACCGTCAGCCGCACCGACAGCCAGGAACACCCGGATGGGCTGGTGGTCGATCGTCTCATCGCCATCCAGCAATAGGCCCAGAACAGGAGAGTCCCGTGACACGTTTCCACCGTTTGACGCTGGCCGCGTTGACGCTCTTTGCCCCGTCGCTGTGCTGGTCGCAGACCCAGGCGCCAGCGCCTGGCCCCCCGGGGCCTGACATCGGCGCAGGCGGCGCTACCCTGCCCGGACCTGCAGGCCGGGGCGTGGAGAATGCGATTCCGATCACCCCCGACATGATTCGGGAACTTGCGAGGCGCTACAAGGAGAACAGCCAAACTCAGGAAGAGACGCTCACCGCCGTCGCCTCGCCGGTGAGCCGGCCGATCAGCGTCTCGTTCGCCCCGGGCGCTGCCACCAGCATCGTGCAGACGGTGAAAGGCTATCCTTCGGCGCTGAGCTTTTTCGACAACACCGGCAAGCCCTGGCCCATCGCCTGGGATACCAGCAGCAACGCGGCCGGCGGATCGAGCGGCAATTGCAACACCAACGCCGGCACGGCAAGTGGCCCCGCCGTCGAGGTTGTGGGGTTCCACTCCTGCGTTCCGGTCAAGGGCAGCAACGTGCTGCAGATCACGCCGCTCTCCCTGGCCCCAAGGGGCGGGATACTCGTTTCGCTGCAAGGCGCGCCGAAGCCGCTGGCCTTCCTGGTCATCGGCGGCAGCGACCGCTACGACGCCGATGTCAGCGTGCGCGTCGCCGAGCGTGGCCCGAACGCAAAGGTGCAGATCGACACCCGCCCTGGCGCGCCGGTCACCGGCGCCCCCTTCATGAACGCGATGTTGTCCGGCATCGCTCCCGCCGATGCGCGTCCGCTTTCCGTCGAGGGCATTGCGCCCGATGACATCCGGGCCTGGCGCCTGGGCGGCGATGTTTACCTGCGCACCCGGCACACCCTGATGTCGCCGCCCTGGAGCGCCTCGGAAAGCGGCGAGGGCGGGGTCACGCTGTATGCGCTGCCGTTCACGCCCGTCGTCCTGATGTCGATCAACGGGCGCACCGTTTCCGCTGAACTCAAGGAGTGAGGGCGATGTCGGGCTTCCTGTCGCTCCCCTCGCTGGGCAATGTCTTCAACCGCGCCGGCTCGGCTGGGCCGCGCCGGCTCGCATTCATCGGCCTTGGGATTGCAGCGATCGTCAGCGGCGTGTTCGCGGTTGCGTCGATCCGCCCCAGCGAGCCGGTGACGTCCCGGCCAGGGCCGCTGCCGAGGATCAACCCGCTGCCCGGCGGGTTGCGCAGCAATCCGCAGCAGGACGCGCTGAGCGTCATCGACAACCAGGAGCAGGCCGAGCGTGCACGGCAGGCGGGCGACTCCTTCACGCCCGTCATGCCGGCCAGCCGCGCCTATGACCCGCCCATCGTGAAACAGCCTGCGTCACCCGCCGCTCCCCCGGCCCCGCGGTTTCAACCAGCCCCGACAAGCGTGGCGCAGCCTCCGCCCGCCGCGCCCGCCGTGGTCACCCGAGCGGGTCCGCCGCCTGTTCGTACCGTGATCGTTGCCGCCCCGCAGGCGCCCCCTGGCGCTGTCCCGGCCGTCGTGCAGCAAACGCCGGTGCGCTCACCGCAGGAGGACGCCGCCTTCCAGGCGGCGCTCGCCCGGATGATGGCGGGCTGGGGTGGCAAGATGCCGCGCACCGAGGTGATCCTTCCGCCGGACGACGGCGCGGCCGCCGAGGGAGGCGGGGCATCCGGTGCTGGCCAGCCGCGCCGTCGTGGGACGGGCGACGGTGAGGGGACGGCCCCGGCCGCACTGTCTGCGACGCAGGTCGCCAACTCGGCCGCCCGCCAGACGGTGCTGATCCCGGCCGGGCGCGGCATCTATGCGCACACGATCCTGGCCGCCAACTCCGATGCCCAGAGCCCGGTCGTGCTGCAGGCCGATAGCGGTCCGATTGCGGGCGACCGGATGATCGGCAGCTTCTCGCGGCAGCGCACGCGCCTGGTGATTCGCATCACCAAGCTGATCCACCAGAACCAGGAGATCGGCGTCGATGGTGTCGTGGTCGCGCCCGGCACCATGGAGGCCGGCGTGGCTTCGAGCGTGGATCAGAACTACCTGGAACGGTTCGCGCTGCCCGCCGCCGCGGCGTTCATCCAGGGCCTCGGGCAGGCCATCGCCCAAAGCAACTCGACGTCCGTTCTCGGGCCGCTTGGTTCCGTCACCGCCCAGAACAAGCTGAACATCGACCAACAGCTCGGCATCGCCGCAGGTGTGGCAGCCGCGCAGGTCGGCTCCGAGCTTCAGCAATCGACCCCGCACGGCCCGACCGTGATTCTTGACGTGGGCAGTTCGGTCGGTGTGCTGTTCCTGACCAACGTGGCGGCGGCGAACAACTGAACCCACTCGCGCGCTCGTCCACGATCCTGTCGGCAGCCGACCTACAGGAGCCGATCCCGATGGACACGCACATCGCCGAACTGACGGGCGAGCAGGAGCCGCCCCGGAACCGGGTGCGCACCCGGATTTTCCTGCCGGGCGAAGCTGGCGCCCAGCAGGCACCGCCGCATGATCCACCGATTCTGGACGGAGGTGACGCGACCGTAACCGCCGATCCGACTGAGCGGCACACGGCATCCCCGCCGGATCGCTGGCGCCGCCGCAACTGGCTGCTGGCCACCGCTGCGGTGCTTGCGGTCGCGGGCGCCGGGTTGATTGTGCGGACTCATGGGCAGAACCCCTCCGCGGCGCCGTCTGCGGCTGTCCCCGACCTTGTGGCGCCATCGGCAACGGTCGCGCGCGCGCCGCAGCCGGTCCAGCTGCCTCCGCCGCAGCGTCAGCAGGTCGCGATCCCGAGCAACGACGAGCAGTTGCGCGAGATACTTGCTTTGCGGGATCGAAGCCCGGGAGGGTCCAGCGCGGCGGACCGCTCAGCACCGGCTCCTGCGACCCTGTCGTCGCCCATCCCTGCTGCAATCACTGCCCAGGTCGCGTCGCCTCCCGCGGTTCCTGCACAAGCGGTGCCGGCTCCTGTCCTGGCGCAAATTCCCGCGGACGGTGCGCGGGCGATCCCGGCCACGGTCGTGGCACCGCAGACAGACCCGCAGCCCCCTCTTTCGGTGCCGCCCCTGGCCGCATTCGAGGTCGGCGCCACTCCAGCTCCCACCGTCACCGGCGGACAACCCAGTGCTGCGGGAGCCCCTGTGGTTGCGCCGCCGACCTCCGTGCCTCCGGCACCGAACGCCGTTCCACCGCAACCCGCCCCGGCGATAGCCATGGCGACACAGCCGGTCTCCGCCGCACCGGCCTCTCGATCGCTGTCCACGCCGAGCGAGGTCATCGGTGCGGTAACGGAGTTGCGTGCCGCGCCGATGACGCCCGCCCAGCAGATCGAGGTCCTCAACCTCGTTACCAGGCTTGGCGTGGTGGTGCGCGACATGCGCGCCGAGAACGCCGCCCTGAAGGCGCGCGTCGAGAGCACGGCGGACCGTTTCGACGCGGCCGTGACTGACTTCGAACGCCGTTTGGCGCTCGCCGAGGCGAGGGGCGCGGTGGACGCGGCGATGGGTGCACCTCCGGCGCCCAGCGCGTCAGCCACCGATGCGGCGGTTTCGGGTCCCGCTCGTGCGGCCCATGCAGTTCCTGGCACCGGATCCGGCGTGCGAATCATCCCGGTGTCCGACAGCGTCGCTGCAGGCGGCGCCGCCGCACCGCGTTACCGCGTTGCCGCTGCCTCGCCGGGTCTCGCCATGCTGTCCCTGCTGGACCGCAGCGGCGGCGAAGGCTCGCAGCTTCAAATCGCGGTCGGCGACCAGGTGCCGGGCTATGGGCGGGTGACCGCCATCCAGCAGCGCGGATCGGCCTGGATCGTGCAGACCGACAAGGGACCGGACAAGGGTGTCATCCAGTAGCTGCCGGCCCCTTTTCTTCGCCAGGAGGTGCCCATGTCCGGTCTCGTCGCCTTCGCCTCGCAGATCGGCCTGATTTTCGCGAGCTTGCTCCCTGCCTTCTGTTATCTCGGCGCCATGGTGTTGTTCATCACCGCGGCGTGGGGGTTCTGGCAGCAGGCGCAGCCGCATAATCCGTTTCGCGGCCGTCCGTGGGTCCCACTCGTCTCGCTCCTGCTCTCGGGTGTGCTGGCGTCCTTCGACCGTATTCTGACGATGGCCAACGTCACGGCTGGCTCGACCGTGACGGTCTCGCTGGCGGCGATCGGCTACGTCCCGCCGACAGGCAACGGCACCTTCCTCGGCGCCAATCCGGCGACCACGATCGTGAACGTGGTCACCATGTTCCAGTATTTCTTTCAGGCGTTCGGCGCCATGGTCGCCTTGTTCGCCGTGTTGTCCTGGCGCGCGTCCGTGGTGGGGCGCAGCAACCGCTCGCAGGGCCATTCGCTGGTGCAGTTCGTGTTCGGCGTAATGCTGATCAACGTCGTCACCATCGCGACGTGGGTCACCGGCCTGTTCGCCTGACGCTGGAAGGTCGGCGCGATTTCCCCGCGGCGGCTTGATCTTCGCCCATCCCACTCGCGCGCTGCACCTGCATTCTCGGTCGTGAGGGACTGATCCCTCGGCAACATCGGAGAGAATCAGTGAACGTGTCGTCTTTCATCGCTTGCGCTCCGAAGCCATCCCCGGCCCGGAGCGATGGCATCAGCGCTCGCCGCCGGGCGGGTCTGCTGCGGGTCGCCGGCTTCGGTGCCGCGGGCTCGCTGCTGGCGGTCGGTCAGGCCTTCGCCCAGGCGACGAGCACCGCCGGTTCGCTGGGTGCGCAGTTGAACACCATGTCGAGCGAGTTCATCGACAGCGGCGGCACCGCGCTCGGCATGGTCTGCTACATCGCGGCCATGCTGTGCTTCGTCGGCGGCGCCTGGGCGTTCTGGCAGTCGCGCCAGCCGCAGAACCGCGAATCCGGCTACGTCGCCAAGGGCATCGCCGGTCTGGTTCTTTGCGGTCTGCTGGTGATGATGCCGCAATGGGTCAACAAGGCGGCGCACACGGTGGCCGGGGCTGACGCGTCGATCAACAACACCCCTGCCCAGATCAAGTTCGCACCCTGATCCGACATGGACCTTTTGCCGCTCGTCCTTTCAGCCGGTGGCTGGACCCCATCCGGAACACCGGACGGGCGGCAGGAATCCGTGCCTGAGCGCGCGTCCTGCCGCTTCTGCGGCTTTCATGCCGAGCATTGGATGGAGCCTTGCAATGACGGCCATGGCCATCCCATTCCGGCCTGCCTCCATTGCCATCTCTGCCGGCACCTCGATCGCCCCACCATTGAAGCCGAGGCGTCGCTGATCTGGATGCCTGAGGTGAGCCAGGCCGCGCTGATTGCCATCGCCCGCCGGCTGCATGTGATCTGCGCCCGGCACGAGGTCTCGCCGGCGATGGACAGCATCCCGCGCTCGCGCGAACCCGCTCTGCTGCAAGCCTGGGGGTTGTATGCCGCCTTCCTGCAGAGGATTTCCCTCGCCGAACGCCGGCTCGGGTCGGCTTCGATCGGCGACCTGTGCGCCGTGTTCGCTGGGATGACTGACGACACGGCCCGCCTGCCCCTGCTCGGTGGTCTGCGCCTCTTGCCGCGCGGCCGCTTCTTTCGGGACGGCCGCGACGTCTATCCCGCCTTGCTGGCGGGCCTTCTCATGCCGGCAGAAACCGTCGGATGATCGGGACCATCAGCCGCGCGCTCGCCAGCCTGTCGCTGGTCCTCAGGCAGCCGCTTCCCGCGTTCTGCGATATCGAGACATCGCATGGCGACGCGCTGCTCACCCGCCAGGGCGACTACGTGTCCTGGCTGCGCGTCGACGGCATGCGCCGCATGTCCACCCGCGCCGACGTCGAACGCATCGCCATGGGCCAGCGAGTCGATCTCTCCGGCTCGCTTGAGGAGTGCGGCCACGCCATTGTCGGGTTCTACATCTCCGACCCGGAAGCGTCCGGGGTGCAAATCGATCAGGCCAGTATCGGTCCTTGCCGCGAGGTCGCGCGCCAGCTTGGCATTGAGCTTGCCGACATCCTCGACGAACGCCACGAGTTGTGGCCGCGGGTGATGCGCTGGGAGGCGGCCTACTTCGTGCTATGGACGCGCCGGGCGGTGCTGACCAAGGAGGAGCGCAAGCAGGCGAAGGAGGAGCAGGCCGCGATCGCCAAAGTCGGGCCGCTTCCGGGCGAGAGCCAGAAATATTTCATGCGCAGCGAGATCATGTCGGCGCGCCATGACGCCTTCGTCTCGCGCGTGACCGCGGCCTTGCGCGCCGGGGACATCGCCGTCGGCGAGGTGACCGCGCATCAGGCGCTGGCGATCATCCGCGAGACCATCTACCGTGAGACCGCCGGCTCCCAGTGGAAGGCGACCCTGCCGGGCGACCGGGTGATGCCGCGCATTCCCGACGACGAGGCGCGCGCGGCGCATGCCGGCAACTTGCTCTGGCCCAATATCGCCAGCCAGATCTTCCACCTCGACGCGGTGACGCAGGGCGGCCAGCGCGTGCAGGTGGGCGACAACGTCTATGCGCCCGTGGACATGGCGCTCGGACCGGAGGAGCCGCGCAGCTTCATCGAATTGTCGGCGGCACTCGGCGCCGATCGCATCCCCTGGCGCTTCGCGGCGGTGATCGAGGGCGGCGGCAGGACCGCGATGACCATGAAGGAAGTGGCCGCCTCGTTTCTGGCGATGTTTCCCCAGAACGCCGATCTGCGCCGGGCCTTTCAGGCGCTCAGGGACGAACGGGCGACCAACAACCACATCGCGGTCAAAATGCGCGTGTCCTGCGCCACCTGGGCGCCGGTCGAGGACGTCCGCAAGCTGCGCCGCCGCGCTTCCATCCTGGCGCAGCGCATCGAGGGCTGGGGCAACTGCAAGGCCACCACGGTCTCGGGGGACCCGCTGGAGGGCGCCATGAGCAGCGTGCCCGGCTTGTCCCTGACCTCCACCGGCACGCCGGCGCTGGCCCTGTTCGGCGATGCGCTGTTGATGATGCCCTGGAACCGGACCGCCTCCCCCTGGGCGAGCGGCTCGGTGCTGTTCCGCCGCCCCGATGGCGGTATCTGGCCGTACGATCCCTCCGGCGGGTCCAAGCGGCCACAGGTTCTGGACATTTTCGTGGCCCCTCCCCGCTCTGGAAAATCCGTGCTGGCCAACACGATCAATATGGGCCTGTGCCTCAGCCCGGCAGTGCTCGGCGCCAAGGGCGCGCGGCTGCCGCTGATCGGCAAGCTCGACATCGGGCCCTCGGCGGAGGGCTTCGTGCGACTGTTGCAAGAGGCGCTTGGGCCGGCCCGACGCAACGAGGCAATCTTCGTCACAATGCAGTTCGCACCCGGTTATGAGGTCAACATCTTCGACACTCAGGTTGGCTGCGATTATCCGCTGCCGCTGGAACGCGCCTTCCTGCAGAACTTCCTGGCCCTGGCCACCCTGCCCCCGGACACCTCGACGCCCTTCGAGGGCATGAGCCAACTCATCTCGCTGGTCGTCGACGAAGCCTACCGGCTCTGCACCGGCGTTGCCGTTGGTGCGCCAAAGGGTTACCGGCAAGATGTCGAGCCTGCCGTGGATGCGGCGATCGCGCGTTACGGCATCGATCTGCATCGTGACGATCCGTGGTGGCGCGACGTCGTGTCGGCGCTGTTCGATCGTGGCGAATACACGCTTGCCGCCGTGGCGCAGCGCCACGCCGTGCCATTGCTGGAGGACCTGATCAGCGCCGCCCGCGCCGAGCAGGTGCAGGACGTCTTCGCGAAGCTGAAGATCAACGCGACGCACGAGGATTCGACGGCGCTGTTCGAGCGCTACATCTACGACATCATCAAGCGCTACCCGACGCTGAATCGGCCGACAAGGTTGGACTTCGGTCCCGCGAGGGTGATCGTCATGGACCTGGCAGCGGTGGCGCCGACCGGCTCAGCGCAGTCCAACCGGCAGACCGAGATGATGTACATGCTCGGCCGCCACATCCTGGCGCGCAATTTCTTCCTGCACCCGGACTATGCCCAATACGTGCCCGAGCATGTGCGGCCCTATCACCGCGCCCGCTTCCAGGAGGTCCAGGAATCGGTGAAGCGTCTGGACTACGACGAATGGCACCGCACGGCGGGCAGCCCGCAGGTCCGCGCCCAGGCCGAACTCGATTGCCGCGAAGGCCCGAAGCACAACATTCAGCTGGGTTTCGCCAGCCAGCGCCTCTCCGACATGGGCGACGCGATCGTCAGCCAATCGACCGGCCGCTTCGTCCTGAAGGCCGGCGACGAGCGCGAGATGGCCGAGATCATCGATCGCTTCAATCTCTCGGAGGCATCCGCCGGCGTCGTGCGCTACGGGTTGAACGGGCCGAGCGACAGGGGCGCGCCGTTCCTGGCGATCCTGCAGGTGGACGATGCCAAATATGAGCAGATGCTGGTCAACCAGCTCGGGCCACGCGAACTTTGGGCGTTCTCGACCACTCCCGGCGACACCGGGCTGCGCAACCGCCTCTACGACCGGCTTGGGTCGAGCGAGGCCTTGAAGCGGCTGGCGCGGGTGTTTCCCGGCGGTTCCGCACAGTCGGAGATCAACCGCCGCAAGGATGAGCGGCTGCGCCGCGGCGAACAGGACGCCCGCGCCGCGACCGGCGTGATCGACGAGCTGGCGTCTGAACTGATCGACGGCCGTGGACTTGGCATCGTGCTGCGCGACCAGGCCGAGCAGCGCCGCGCCAGCCACCACGTCCCGGTGCCCTCTTCGCTCCCGACCGCCGCGGAATAGCACAAACACACGAACGCAATTGCCCGCCTGGACGGCATTCGTTCGCGTCGTCCGTTCGTCGCCGCCGCGTTCTTCGTCCCGTCGCTTGTCCACGCCGCGCTCAGCCCTGCGATGCCGGCGAGCTGGTGGATCGGGTCCATTCGCGAACGGTGATGATTCGCTGAACACTGTTCCCGCTCGCGCGCCGCGTCTGCATCTTCCCCTTCAGGAGGTTCTCATGGCGCACATCAAAGTTCAGCTCGGACCCTGCTGCACAGTTCCATTCCGTGGGGGCGCCCCGGTCGGTCCGACGGCTATTTGGCAGATGCGGTCGTCTGATGCGGACCTCGATGGCATGTCAGGCTTCGATGGGCCGCCCCGGCAGGCACGCAAGCGTCGCCGCTCGCGCGCCCGCATCGAATCCTCCCTGCAACGGCCAGCGGAGATCCGCCAGTGACCGACCGCCGCCTGCTGCTCGCGCCGTTTCTCGCCGGGATTCTTCTCGCCGGCTGCGCCAGCACGCCGCGCGTCGGAACGGACGTCGCGACGACCGGCATGCCGAACCCCGAGGTCGCGCTGCGCGACGCCATGAGCCTGGTCGATGCCGAGATGACCAAACTCGGCACACTTGCTCCCGGCCCACGTGTCACCGAACCGATTGTGCCAGGCGAGTTGCAGCAGACCGTCACCTTCGCGTTCTCGGGTCTCCTCGACGACGGCGTCCGCCAGCTGGCCCAGACGGTCGGCTACACGGTCTCGATCACCCCGCCTCCGGCGCCCCAGCCCGGCCAAGCGGCCGCGCCACCGCTTACTGTGAGTGTCAGCACCGGCTTCGTTACGGCGCTTGGGGCGTTCACCGCGATCGGTGACGCTGCCGGCAGTCGCGCTCTCGTTCGTGTCGATGCGCAGCGCCACCTGGTCGAGGTGATCCACCATGCGTGACCGCGCTGCCCTGGCGTTTGCCGTCGCCCTCGCGCTTGCCGCCCAACCAGCATCGGCGCAGGTCAGCCTGACGCTGAATGGCGGTGCCGACCGGACGGGATCGTTCTCGATTCCCCAAGAACTTCGCCAGCCTCTTTCCTTCGCCTGGTCAGGCCCGATCGAGGGAGCAACTCAGGCTCTCGCGGCACGGCTCGGCTACACGGCCTGGGCCAGGACAGCGAGCGGGCTTGCCATTCCGCGCCCCGCGCTGTCGGTGAACGTCACCGTGGCCTTCGCCGCCGCCGTCCCTGCGGACGTCGTGGTGGAGCTCAACCGGCAGGCCCTGAACCGTGCCGTCGTCGTCCTCGATCCCGGGAAGCATGAGATCGGAGTGGTGTACTTTGGTACCTGAACGCAGCCCTCGCCACGCCCTGCTGTTCGCATCGGCCGCCTTTGCGGCGGTCCTCGCCGCGCCGCCGTTGGCGCGCGCGGCCAACCCGGTCACGCAATGGGAGGTCCCGCCAACCCTCGGTCCCGGGCAGGCCGATCCCGCCGCCGCCCTGCTCGCCAATCCTCTGAACCGGCCGGTGACGGGGGCGGCGGATTTGCCGACCATCGTGGGCGGCGAGAGGCCTCCTTCGCTCGAAGCGCTGCAGGCCGCGCGCCCCGGCGATCAGCCGGGCGACGGGCTGGAGACTGGCCGCGCCGATGTGCTGCGCGACTCCGGCCGCACCTATGGCGCTCAGGGTGGCCTCGCCGCGCGCAGCTTCGCCATCAATGAGATGCTGCGCCGCTACGAGCCGCAACTCGACGGGGCCTTCGACTTCCGCGCGCTCGTGCTGCCCGCCGGCACCGGCCAGACCTTGCTCAAGCCACCCGTGGTGACGGCTGCGCAAATGGCCTTCGCGCTTGGCGACAGCGGTCAGGTCGCACGCGAGACCTCCTGCATCTACCAGATCACCCGAATCGCCGAGTTGACCTCGGCGCCGCCCAACTGGCGATCCTATCTCGTGCGGAGCTGGGGCGCCCCGCCGCGCCCGGCCGATGCCGGGCTGCCGCGGACCAAGGCCGAAGTGGAATACTGGAACAAATTCGTGGCGGAAGGCTGGGCGCAGGGCGAGAAGCAGGCGGTCGAGATCTTCCTCAGCGACCTCGGCCGCCTGCAGCGCGATATCATCGGCATGGCGCGCTACCGGGTGTTGTTGCGCGCCCGGTTGGTGGAGCCGCCGACGGTGGCCTTCCAGAACCAGGCGGTGCAGGGCGGCGGCGACGAACTACGGGTCGGCGATCGGACGATCCGCATCACCGAGCAACGCGGTCTGCAGGGCAACACAAGCCGCTGGACGCCAAGCGCCGGATGCCCACAGTGACCGCTGCCGCCGACCATCCGCCTCCCCATCCGCCGGCCGCCTGTGCCAAGACTGGCGCGCGTCGCGATGGCGTCGCCGGTTGGGAGCAAGGCCGGTGACCGGGAAGGCCGCGCCGGAGGAGGTCATGCAGCTGGAAGCAGCGCGCCTCGGGACCACCGTGCTCATCGCAACAATCCTGGCCGGGTTGCGGCGGAAGATGGGCCTTTCCCCCTCGCTGGAAGCGACCGTTGGTCCGCGCGAATCCTGTTCCGACAGGCCGGAGGCTGCTGATGCTGGATAGCCTCTCCCCCGCACCACTGGGCGATCATGCCGAGCCGTCGCATCTCTGGCCCGGCGAGGGCCTGTCCTGGGTCACCGAGGCGCGCAAGGACGCGCCCGGCCTCGACAGCCTGCTGATCTGGGCCTTCGAGCGGCAAGCCTCCCGGGTGGCGTTTCAGACCAGCCATCCGGTTTGGGTGCGGGTTCATGGCCGCAACCTGCGCGCCACGCGATCGACCCTCGACGAGGCGCAGATCGCGCAGATCGCCAACCACCTCTATGGGGCCGATGGCACCGCACGCCTGCAAGGCGGCTCCGATTTCGACGTCTCCTATGCCATTCCGATCAGCCGGTCCGAGCGGCTGCGGTTCCGGCTGAACGCGACCCCGATCCGCACCAGCCGGCGCGCCGGCGCCAACATCGTGCTGCGGCCGATCGCCGACCTGCCACCGAGTCTGGAGGCGCAGGGCACCGAGCCGATCATCATGCAGGCGTTCCGGCCGCGCGAGGGGATGGTTATCGTCAGCGGCGGCACCGGCTCCGGCAAGTCCACCCTCATCGCCGGCATGACGATGGCCAAGCTCGCCGACCCGGCCGGGCACTTCAACATCGCCGAGGCCGCCGCCCCGGTGGAGTTCCTGCTCGACCGCGTTCGCAGCCCGTCGAGCACCATCAACCAGACCGAGATCCCGCGCGATCTTCCGAGTTTCGAGGCGTTCATCCGCGGCTGCATGCGGCGTGAGCCCACCGACATCATCGTGGGCGAGTGCCGCGACAGCACCACCATGGGCGCCTCCATTCAGGCGGCAATCAGCGGCCACGCGCTGACCACCACCATTCACGCCAACGACGTTGCGCTCACCATGCAACGCATCGCCAGCCTGTGCGCCGCCGAGGAGCGCGACAACCTCATCACCTCGGTCGCGCAATCGCTGCGGCTGATCGTCAACCAGCGCCTTGCGATCTCGACCGACGGGCGCCGCATTGCGCTGCGCGAGATCCTGGTGTTCGACGCCAGGCTGCGCACGAAGCTGCTGCAAAGCGGCGCCTCCGACTGGCCGGCCATCACGCGGCGCGCCGTCCAGGAGCAGGGCCAGTTGTATGAGAGCGCGATTCGCGCCGCCCTGGAGCAGGGCCGCATCAGCGAGCAGGTCGCGGCCTACGAACTCAGGGAGATCGGCTGATGTGGCGCTATACGGCCAGGCCGGTGATGTTGGTGATCCTCGACGCGCGCGCTTGCCTGCCGCTGCTGCTCTTCGTCGTCTGGTGGGCATGGTGGACGTTCTACGTCGCCGTCACTTTTTCGATCTTCTTTTCGGTGATCAGCTGGTTCGGCCTGACCGTTCCCGCCGTGGCCCGGCTGGTGCGACGGATGCTGGTCGGCCCGGTGCGGCCCGCGGTGCCGGCCTGGCAGCGAAGGAGGCTCGCGTGAGCCTCTCGCCCGGTCATGCGAGGCTCGCATGAGCGTCGATGCCGGCGCGCTGGGCCGCACCCTGGAAGCCTATCTGGCGCGGGCTGGCGCGCCGCTCGCCTTCCACGATCGCGCGACCGGGGAGAGGCACGCCCTGCCCTTCTCGACGGCGCGCGATCCCGGCGGATTGCTGCCGGTGTTCCTCGTCGCCGGCGAGGCGGTGTGGCGCGAGGCCACCGGCAGGGGCTTCGCCCTCGATATCCGCCAGGACGCTGGCGCGTTGCTCGGTCGCAGGTTGCACGCGGTCGGATCAGGCACGTTCTCGACGATCATGTTGTCGGTGATCGAGGCGACCGAGCAGGTCGCCGGCCGGCAGGTGCTGCTGGTCAACGATCTGCGCGGGCAGTGGGCCGCTTCGCTGACGCGGGCGGCTTCACCGGCGATGGCGCCCAGCGCGCCCCCGACCAGCCGGCCCCCGACCAGCGGGCCCTCGACAAGCCCTGGGGCGACCACATGAACCGACGCGGCGCCGTCCTGGCGGCACTGCTCGCTGGCGCCATGGGCCACGCCCGCGCGCAAGGCCTGACCCTGGCAGAGCAGCGCGTGCGGTCCTGCATCACTGCCGCCGCCGATGCCTATCGCCTGCCGCCATCGCTCATTCTGGTCCTGCTCAGGGTCGAGGGCGGCAAGTTGGGCGAGGTCAGCGGCAACACCAACGGCACCGTGGATATCGGCCCCATGCAGATCAACACGATCTGGGTGCCGGCGATCGCCCGGCATTGGCGCACCACGCCGCAAGCCGCCTACGCCGGCCTGCGCGACAATTTCTGCGCCAACATCGAAGGCGGCACCTGGATCCTGCGCCAGGCCCTGGACGAAGCGCGGGGCGACTTCTGGTCGGGCGTCAGCATCTATCACTCGCACAACCCGGTCCATCAGGAAGTCTACCTCCGCAAGGTGCTGGAATGGACGCTGCGCCTGCGCGATCAGGCGCAACGCGGCAGCCCCTCGCCCGCCCCGGCGCCAGCGGCACCGCCAGCCGGCCCACCTGGATGGCAAGGAGCCGAATGATGCCGATGGGCATGCCCGCGCGCGGCCGCGCCACCTGGCCTTCCGGCGACGACTACACCTTCTTCAGCCTACTCGTGATCCTGTTCGGCCTGGTGTTCTTCGGCTACCTGGCCTGGACGTTGCACCATGCCGGGATCGCCCGCGGCTTCGCGTGGCTGGCGCATTGGCACATCGCCGTCATCCGTCGCTTCACCGGGGACTACGACAGTCTCGATGCGCAGCTCCTGTCGGCTGACTACGGGCGCGTCACGCTCGCGGGCATCCATGCCGCCGCGACCTCCATCGGCCTCTTCTTCCGCATCCCCGTCGCCGTCCTGCTCGGGCTCCTGGCGCTCCTGTGCCTCGGGCGGGCGGCGCCGTCGCGCTTCCGGCGGCGTTTCGACCTGGATGGATTGATCGCCGAGCAGGTCCGCTCCTTCCGCACCATCGCCGCCTTCGCCACCCGCCGGCTGCGGCTGGCGCCCATCGCCGAAGGCTATCCGCGTCCTGCCGATCCGGCCCTGCATCCGGTCGAGTGGCTGGATCGCCATGCGCCGCTGGTCGGTGGCAAGCGCAACGAGACCGCCATCCACGCCGAGTTGACCCGGCAGCTCGGGCCGCGTTGGCGGGGCCCCCGGGAGGCCGACGCACCGGCTCGGGTGCTGTTCGCCGCCTTCGCGCTGCACCTGGCACGCGACCGCCAGGGCGCGATGGCGCTGCTGGGTGACATGGCCGAAGCGCTGCGCCCGGCCCATCGCGACGCCGAGGGCGACACCGGACCGGCGGCGCCGCTTGCCCTGCCGCCCGCCCTCGTCGCCCGGGCCGACGCTATCATTGCCGCCAACGAGTGCGTCGAGGCCCGATCGATCGCATGCCGGCACGCCTTCACGGCCCCTGCGCTCATGAGCTTGCTGACCGAGGCGCGGCAGCGCTCGGGCGTGTTGCCACCGGCCGCCTTCAACGGCCTTAAGCTGGTGGACCGGCGGCTCTGGTACGCGCTGCATTCGCTCGGCTTCCCGTCCGAAGGACAAGGCCGCACCTACCATCCGAATCCTTGCATCGAGGCGATCGGCGCGCGCGATCACTGGGCAATGGAACTCGCCCTCGGCACGCCGGTCGCTGCACCCTCGCTCGCGCGCGCGCTGGCTACCATCCGTGCCATCGACCGGCCGCCCGCGTCAGGGCGGCCGGCCCCACAGGGAGTAACCGCATGACCCAACCCCCGGCCAGGATGGCCTCGGCTATCGCAGCCTCGGCCTGCCTTGCCCGGCCCGCCTGGGCGGTCGAGCCGGTCATGCGCGACCAGCCCTTTGAGGGCCTGCCCGCCAATGGCCGCCGGCTCGCGGGGGCCAGCACGATGCAAGGCGGCTCGCTTGCGTTGCCGTTCCCGTTCATCGCCAGGGATGGCGCGGCGGTCCTCTGCATGGGCCTGCCGCCATTTCGGAGCGGCGCCCGGCGGGTCGCCCCCGCGAGCAACCCGCCACTGCCGGGCGCCGCCCCCTTCCCGCCTTTGACCCCGCGCTGAGAGGTTCGCCATGACGGTCCCGCTGCTCTCCCTGCCTATCGAAAATGCCCAGGTTCACATCTACCTCAACGCCCCGCCAACCGCCGATGCCGCGATCGCCGCCCCGTCCAGGCGACGCCCGCTGCTGCTGACGACCTGCGCGCTGCTGCTGGTCGCTGGCGGCTACGCGTTGCGCGGCATCCCCGCCGCGCCCGCCGCGGCCGACATCTTCGCCAGCCGCGCCGGTGCCGTGCAGTTCGCCCTGCCGCAACCGCCGTTGCCGAACGAGATGCCGCCTGCCCTGCGCTTCACGCCGCCGCGCCCCTACGACAATCCATCCTTCGCTTCGGGTCGTCTCCCGGTCCCAGGCCCGGCCGCTCCGTCGGCAGCACCCCCTGGGGCGCTTCCGCCGCCGGCAACACCCGCCCTCCCGCCTGCCGCAGCGCCCGCCGCCAATCCGTTCGGCCTGCGGTAGCCGCGCCCAACCCCGACGCAGCAGACCAGCGGTGAGCATTCCGCGCGAAATCGTCGGACCGCAGGCTCAGTTCGAGCGCACCGGCTCGCAAGGCTTCCGGGATGTCCGGCCGCTCAGCACGCGCATGTCAAAGGGGCTGCGCGGCCATGCGTCGGGCTTCGTTCTGACCATGCTGGCCGGGGTCGCCTGGTTCGTTCCGGCCTGGGCCACGCCCCTGGCACTCGCCGGCACTCTGTTCGCCGCCTGGGTGCTGACGCGCCACAACGACGCCCCCATCCGTCTGCCGCGCAGCGCCCGCTGCCGTGACTGGAACCTGCCCGACCCCGCGACCCGCAAGCCGCGCCAGGCCGCCGGCGACATCTTCATCGGCAACGACCAGCTCACCAACGAGGAACTGTGGATCACCACCGAGGATGCGCGCCAGCACGCGACAATCCCTGGCACGACGGGCGCGGGCAAGACGACGGCGATCGTTTCGTTTCTGACCAACGCGCTGACGCACGGCAGCGGCTTCGTGCTCGTGGACGGCAAGGCCAGCAACGAACTCTATGGCGACATCCTCGCCCTCGCCCGCCGCTTCGGGCGGGAGGACGATGTGTTCGTGCTGAACTTTCTCACCGCGAGCCTGCCGAGCGTGGCGAACGGCGGGACGCCGGACAGTCAATCCAACACCTTCAATCCATTTTCGACCGGCAATGCCGACGCGATCCGCGAGCTGCTGGTGAGCCAGTTGGGCGATGCTAATCCGGCCGACGCCAACGGCGTGTTCCGCGGCCGCGCCGTGGCCCTGCTTGGCACCATGGCGCCGGTGCTGGTCTGGATGCGCGACCGTCGCGGCATCACCATCAACATCGACCAGATCCGCCAGTCGCTCGAACTGCGCAGCATCTGGAATTTGGCGGTCTTGAAGCGCTTCCTCGTCCGTGACCCCGGGGCCACCGAGCCGCGTCCGATCCCGGTGGACGACATTCCGGGCGACCTGCTCTACCCGCTGCTGGCCTATCTCGGCGAAATTCCCGGCTACAACATCGACCTGCCCTACAACGAGCAGAAGACCGACGAACCGTTCAAGCAGCACGGCTTCGCGCTGTTCTACTTCACCGCCGCCTTCACCCAGCTTGCGGTCAGCCTCGGCCACATCTTCAAGGTGGACGCCGGCGACATCGACATGCGCGACATCGTGCTCAACCGTCGCATCCTGGTGGTGAACCTGCCCGCGCTGGAGAACTCGGACGACAGCCTCGCGGCACTCGGCAAGATCATCGTCGCTTCGCTGCGCGGCATGATGGCGCAGCTGCTCGGCGCCCGTCTTGAGGGTGATCCTAAGGAAATCTTCGTCGCCAAGCCGGGCATGGGCCAGGGCCCGTACCAGGTCGTCTTCGACGAACTCGCCTACTACGCGAGCAATGGCATGGATCGCATGCTCGCCATGGGCCGCGGCCTGAACATGATGTTCTGGCTCGCCTTCCAGGAGGTCGGCGGTATCCATGCGCGCCTCGGTGAGAAGACATATTCGCTTCTCGGCAACGCCAACCTGACCGTTGCCATGCGCCAGCAGGACAGCGCGCGGACCCGCGAGTGGCTGGAGAAGACGGCCGGGCAGACCTACGTCACCCAGGCACTGTCCTACCAGGGCGGGGTCGACGGAGCCTATCGTGAGGCGCAGTCGGCGGAGCTTCGCCAGATCGCCCGCGTCGATTGGCTGGATTTGCAGAAGCTGATCGAGGGGGAAGCCATCGTTTTGTTCGGCGGCCGCCGTGTCTACGCCAAGGTGTTCCACGCGGTCCTGCCGGCCGGCGGCCCCATCCGGCTGAACCGTCCCCTGGTCCTGGCCGCTCCCTCCGAAACCCATCGCGGTGACGTCCGACGCGTCGAGGACATGCGCGCGAGGATCCTGCGCGGCGATCTCACCGAAGAAGCCCCGCCCGGCGGCAGACCCACTCCCCCATGCCCTGTCATCAACGCCTTCTTCCATGGCTTCGCGACCCGCGCCGCTGTCGCCGATTCCGGCCTCGATGCCTGCATTGACGCCGGTCTGCAGGCGTCCTGGGAGTCGATCGTCGCAGAGATGGACCGGGGCCATGCGGAAGACGCGGCGCTCGCTGCCGTCGGCGGCGAACCGCTCCGCGTGGTGACAGAGTTGGACGCGATGCTTGACGGCCGCGAGGGCGAGCGCCCCGTCCCGGCCGATCCGGAAGCTCCGCAGGACCCGATCGACGCCCAGCTTTTCGCGTTGCATGTCGCCACCGAGATGGCAGCCGGCGCATCCCGCGCGGATGCAAGGGCGAGTGCGTTGGCCGCGATGGGCGAGCGGGACGCGGCCGCCGCCGCGATCACGCTCCCGACGCCGCCGGCGATGGAACCGGCACTGTTCGCCGCCCATGTGCGCCGGTTGAACGGGGCGTTGCGGGCGGCTTCCCGCGCCGCCCAACCTCCGAAGCGGGACGACGCGGCATGACGCGGACGTGTTTTCGTGTGTCGGTGGCGGCGTTGCTTTGCCTCTCCGCCTGCCAGGTCAGCAAAAACCCCGATGGTTCGACGCATATCGTGATGGGCACCGACGCTCTCCGGCTTGCCTCGTCCGATTCGACCGGCCTCTCCTTTTCGCCCAGGTCGCCCTATCCCTTCTCGCCCGCGCTCTTTGCGCGAACCGAGGACTCCAAGGCGGCAGCGACCCTGCTTGTTCAGGCGTTCAACAGGGGCGGGATGACCGAGGTCGTCTCCGACATCCAGCGCTGCTACGCGGCCGCCAACCATGACAAGACCCATGGCCTTGGCCGTCCCGGCGAGACACGCTTCTGCGTGGCTTATGACGGGATCGCCTACAGGATCGACAACACCGCAGCCAAGCGGCATGGATGGGAAAGAACGCCTTACTTCGAGCCGGACGTCGCTACCCGTCGATGGTCAAGCCACGTCTATGATGCGGGCTTCGGCCGTGTCCGGGAACTCGACGACTACATGATGAAGAGCGCCGCTCTTGCTCAGCCCTTCTTGCCCGCGCAGCTCCCCTTGATGTGACGGGCGGGGCCGGTGCAGACGAGTCGCCTGTCACACTGATTTTGAAAGGTTTCAAAGCGCCTGCTCGCTGCCGTGAGGCGCGGCTTGGGAAGGCCCTCTTGGCCGGATGCGGAATGACCGCTTCGGGCGATCAGTACGATGATGTAGCGGACATTCACGTCCGCATGACCAATCGCAGATCTCCCCCCATAACCGTCCCTCATGCTACCACAATATGCCCTTGGTCCGACCCGAACGCGACGTTCAAAAGTTGTGTGTCCAATGGTAAGGGCGCCGGCGCGAAGCCGCGGCAAAAGGTCAGTGCGATGAAACTCAGTTGGGACGCTCTCGCAACCGGTCACGCCTCGGCGTTCGCCGGCCAGAGAGTTCGGCTGGAGGGATGGCTTTGCGCCCCCGACCTGGCGGGCCGCCGGGTGATGGTCGCGGAGCCGCCCTGCTGTCCGGGCTGCCTGCCCGGCTCGACAGGCGCGCGCGTGCATGTGGCCGCGGCAACGAAACTCGGCAGTGGCCCGGTGATGCTGGAGGGGTCGCTTCACCACGTCGATGGCGTCTGGCGCCTGTGTGACGCACAGCCGGTGTGGCGCGGGTTGAATCGCAGGAGATTGCTGGCCACGTCTCCGCTGCTCTGCCTGGCTGCCGCGGCGCCGGCGGTCGATCCGCAGGACGTGACCGTGGACGTGGCCACGGTTGATGTGCATTCGCATGCGGGCAAGCTGCTCCACGTGAAGTCGAAGGCGCCGTTCACGCCGGTTGCCGATCCGATGCGGCAAGGCGGATTGGCGGTTGTCTGCCTCGCCATCGTCTCCGACTCGCCGACGCATCGGGTCATGGAGGATCACCGCATCCACCCGTTCAGAAGCCCCGCGCCGGGCGAACTTTATGCCTACGCGCAAATGGCGTTCGCGCGTCTGCATTCCCTTGCGCGCGAGCAGTCCCTGACAATCGTGACCGACGCCGCAGGGCTGCGCTCGGCCCGGGCCGCCCGGCCATGCGTGGTCGTGGCTGCCGAAGGAGGCGATTTTCTTGAGGGCAATCCCGAGCGCGTGGACGAAGCCTATGAACGTTGGCAGCTTCGCCACCTCCAGCTCACGCACTACCGGGTCAACGAACTCGGCGACATCCAGACGGAGGACCCCGTGCATGGCGGCCTGACCGACGTCGGTGCAGAGGTGATCCGGCGCTGCAATGCCCGCGGCATCGTCGTGGACGTGGCGCACGGGACGCTCGATATGGTACGTCGTGCCGCCAGCGTCACGACGAAGCCGCTGGTGCTGTCGCACACATCGCTCACCACCCGCCCGCGCCCGTACACCCGCCTGATCACGCCGGAACACGCGCAGTTGGTCGCCGGGACCGGCGGAATGATCGGGATCTGGCCCGTGGCGGCGATCTTCCCCGACATGGCGGCGCTGGCGGGCGGTATGGCACGCATGGTGGCCGTGGCGGGGGTGGACCATGTCGGCCTGGGTACGGATTCGCTGGGGCTGGTCGGACCAGCCACCTTCGATAGCTATGCCCAGCTTCCAGGCCTGACGACGGCCCTGCTGGCCGCCGGTTTCGGACAGGATGACGTCCGCAAGCTGCTCGGCGGCAATTACGCGCGCGTGTTTGCGGCCAGCATGGCCTAGGCGACGATGAAATGGGACTGGCAATGGCTCGTCTGACGTTAAGGCCGATGTCTGCTTTCCGGCCGCCCCAGCCATTTGCCACCGCGTCCGCGAACAACTGCTTTGGAGAAACCGTGTCGCTCGTCTGAACGAGCCGGCGTGGGCGCGAAGCAGACTGGCGATACCGCATGCCGTGTCCGTACGGGCTCCATCGGAGGCTCACTTTCAGAGGTAGATCGATACCGACTGAAATGGGGCGGTCAAGTCCCAGGGAGCTGCAAGACCGCCCGGCCACCGCCCGGTCGAAACCTTGTGCGGAGGTACTAGCGCCGCCACAGGCCGACCCCATGCCAAGCCTCATTCAGCGCGCCGGTCACAACGGCCAGAGCCTTTCTTGACCCGGTGTAGCGGGCGTCATTCGTGAATCCGAAATAGTCCCGGCGCATCGTGGCGAGGTCGGCTGGCTGTGATTCTTCGGCAAACGTCTTGATCGTAGCCATCGCCGCCTTGATCTCGTCGCGTCGGCTGATGGTCGCGGCCTCGTATTCCGCGCGCGTGTTCACGCTGCCGAGTGGCGGCTCGATCGCCACCAGGAATTCAAGGGCCGCGTGAACGTCCTCTTCGTCGATGCCTTCTCCAAAGCGCGGCCCGGTATAGGGCGGCGGAGGCGGGGCCTCGACTGCTTCCGGCTCGTCGTCCTCCCAGTCATCTTCGTCATCTTCGTCATCATCGTCATCATCGTCAAACGAACCTGGCATTTTTTTCCTCCCTATCCAACCCCTGGCGACGACGATCGAGCCGCTGCGGCCGCCGCCAGCCTGAGCCGTGCCGCCTCGGCTTCCGTTCTGACTCCCGCCAGGTGGGCGTTGATGTCCGCGGCCGCCAGCTTCAGCTCGGCCGCGTTGCGCGCCATGGCTTCGTCCAGCGCGGGGATGTGCCGCTCCATTTGCTTGCGGACCGCATCGGCCTGCAACCGTGCACGCACTTCGCCCCCGATGTCGAGGCCATCGAGCTTCATCGTCTCCAGCTTGTGGCTGGCGCCAATGAAGGAATCGATCGTCTTCTCCCGATCATGACGCGCCGCTTTGGCGAGGTCGATCGCCAGCGCCTTGTAGGGTTTGGCCGACATGTCCTTGGCCACCCGTGCCCACAGGTCCGCCGTTGTGACCGGCGCCGCATCGCCGAGCGCGCGGCTGCGCCGCTCCGCTTCGTGGACCGCAGCTTCCGAGATCATCGTCCAGGTTACGCCGGTGGCCCGGCTCTCGGCGACATAACCCTTGAAGGACGTGATCCCAGCCGTGCCCCGGGGCAGCGCGTCGATGTGCTCGCCGGACGTGATCCCCTGTGCCGCGTCGATGGTCAGGGCATGGCCGAATCCCAGCAGCAGGCGGCCGCTGTTGGGATCGGACAACCGGCGCCACTCGACCTCCCCGACCTGGCCTCGCTTGTTGCGCAACGTCAGCCCTGTCTCTGTCCGCCCGACGACCGTCACGATGTCGCCGTTGCTGCCCATCCACCCACCCTTCCCGCCGATCCTCGCCCAGGTCTTTCGGAACAGCCGCAGGCTGTCCCCCTCGGCGATCGGCAGCGTGTAGGTCTGCCCGCGCTGGTCGATGGCGCCGTAGACCTTCTCCTGGCGGGAGATCTCGCCCCGCTCTTGCAGGCGCGCCCGCACGACCCGGCTGATGTCGGCCGCGTCGTCGTTGGTGAGCGTGGATATCGTCACCCCGCGCTTCGATCCCACCGCCCGGAGATGATCCCGCCGCTCAATGTAGAGGTCGGCGATGCGCCGGATCACCTGGTCCTGGTCGCCGCCGACCAGCATCGCCGTCCCGTCCTCGCGCTTCATCTCCAGGGCCTTGGCTGCCTTGCCCTGCCGGAAGAAATTGGCGGTCTTGCGGTCGCGCTCGCGGTCCTGGCGCACCGTGCTGAGCAACTCGGGCAACGCCGTCTTCGGCATCACCCGGCGCATCAGTTCGATCGTGTCACCCGCCTCGATGGACTGGGCCTGCTCCCGGTCGCCGAGCGCCTTGATCGTCATGCCGGTGCTGGCTTGCAGCTCCAGCAGATCGAGCATGGCGCGTGGCCCGACCTGGCTGATCTCGTCGATTACCAGCACCGTGTTTCGGGTCGGCTTGAACTCGCCCTTGGCGATGGCGTCCAGCATGATGCTCACGGCGAAGCCACGCTCGATGCCGGCGTCCTGCAGCGCATCGGCCTGCTTCCAGGCAACCGCCAGTCCGACCACCTCGCGGCCGCCGGCATCGAGGCTCGTGTCCGCCTTCCAGGCCCGCACGAGCGGTTGCAGGATTGTGGTCTTGCCGGAGCCGGCGACGCCGGTGAGCAGAGTCAGTGCGCCGCCCTCGCCCATGGCATGGATCGCCGCCTTCTGCGCCTGCCAATGCGCCGGCTCACCGAAGTCCCCCAGACCGGAGGCGTCGATCGCGGCCCGGACCGCCGCTGTCGGCAGCGCCGCCGATCGGTCGAGCGCCGCCTCTCGCGCCCTCCGGCCGACTTTCTCTTCGATGCGGATCTGAGCGGTGTTGGTAACCCGCACCACGCCGTCCTTCATGCCGACAACCAGGGCGACGTGTTCCCGCCCGATTTTGATGCCCTTCTGCTCGATCTCCTCCACCACGCGATCGATGTCGTCGATGCCGCCGGCGATGCCGGTGCCGATCAGCCCGCGCGCGGCATAGAGCCGCAGCTTCTCGTGATCGATGACGGCCGCTGTCTTGAACTCGGTGGCGAGGTGGCGGGCGGCGAAGCGGTAGGCTTTGTCGATCCTTTGCTCATCGGTGAGGGCCGGGGCTGTGACCTTTCCGAGGACGCTCTTGTGTTCCCAGCCAATTCCCTTCGCCTGCGCCGTCCAGATCTCTCGGTCGGTCTTGTGACCGTGCTTGGCAAGCCGGGCGGCGACGCCAGCCTGGGACAGGATTTCGATCTTTTGCTCTGCCGACAAACTGTCCCAGACCAGACCCTGGCTCTTCGCGAAGGCGCGCGCGTTGCCGAGGACCTGGCGCGTGCTCTTGCTGAAGGTGTCGGTGGCGATCTGCGGCACCGCCGTTACGACCACCGCCTGCTCATCCTTGTTGTAGCCGATCCCGATGCCGAGCCGGCGCAGTTCATCGGCCAGCCGCGCCTGGAAATAGGCACCGAACTCGTGGACCCGGACGTGCAGCCGCTGCGTGTCCAGCGACCCGACCCGGCCGGTGTCGGTCGCTACCATGTTGAACATGGCGTTGTGGATGTGGGTGTGCGGGTCCCCGTCCACCGGCGCGTTGGCCAGATACGTGGCCCCGTTAGGTCCGTCCTGCACCGGCAGCGTTGGCCGCGCGACGTGATGGCGGAAGCTGACCCAGCCGACCGCGCCGGGGTCCGCCCCATCCTCGCCGCCCGCCCCCTTCCGGGCCCAACCGAGTTCGCGGGCGATATATCGCATGGCCGCGTCGTTGGCCCTGTCGATGGCGTTGTAGATCGCCGCCGCCTCGGCGGCCGTGGGCGCGAACTCGGCCGCCAAGCTGACCGACTTGTGCGGCGCGGCGGTGAAGTCGTAGGCGCTGATTTTGCGGTCGTGCTTCGACCAAACTTCGCCGTTGTCCGCCCGCCGCCCCTCGAACAACCGGTCCAGTTCGACGTCGCGCGGCATGAGCCGCGGGTTAATGCCAAGCGCCTCGGCAGCCTCCGCCGGCATATCCGGCCGCCAGGTCGCCCGGCTGTCCCGCGACGTGTAGTAGGCGGTCATGCGGCCGCCGGCATCGGGCTGGCGTTCGAGCGCCTGGGCGGGGTCGTGGGCCGGCTCGGGGGTGTTCTCAGTGAAATACTTGCGCATGATCTGCCCGCCCCCGCTTCGGGCGACCGCCAGCTTGCGGAAGTTGATCATGGCTGCAGTTCCCGCCCGGAGCCGTTCGTGGGCGCAGGCCGCTTCCCGCCCCCCGGAAGCCTCCCCTCGATCCGCGCCATCAGCTGCCCATGCTGCCGCAACATGGTGAGTTGCTCCTTTCCCTGTGCGACCAACTGCGACAGCAGCCTCTCCAGGCTGGACTCCCCGTCCGTGGTTCCGGGCGTCAGGATTTCGAGGATGTCGGCAAGCGTCCGACTCATGATGGTCAGGGTATCGCCCTGGCGCCGCTGTTCGGTGACGATCGCCTCGATCGCCTCGCCCTGCTGCTTGAGTAGGCTCGTGAGTTCCTGGTCCATGGCCACCTCCTGTTGAGCGGCCAGGATGGCGGGCAGGCGCGCGAGCGGCGCGGCCGCCCGTCGAGACTTAGCGCTTCAGAATGTCCTGGAACCGGAGATGGTGGTCCGCCAGCGCGCCGCCGTTCAGGATCGAGTTTTCGAGCGCCCGGTAGACGAAGGTGTTGTGCGGGTCCATCCCGACCGAGCACAGTTGTTGCGTCCCGTTCCAGTAACCCTCGATGACCTTAAGGTTGTGGCACAGGATTTGCGCCTCCGTCGCCGTGATCTCACCCAGCATCGCGTCGTATTCGGTGGCGCGGAGGTGGACGGTTCCGTCCGGAAGGACCACCACGATGTAGCGGCCTGGTCCTGGCAGGACGACGGAGGGCGCGGCCAACTTGGGCCTGGTTTCGACGCCTGACTGGACCGGCTCGCCCTGTCCTGGTTGGTAGCGGCCGGTCTTGCGGATCGACGGCAGCACCTCGCCCGTCACCCACCGGCGGAACGCCTTGGCTTCGGGCTTCCGGGAGGTGAAGACCAGGGCGTAGAGGCCGCTCTCGCTGACGACGTTCATCTCCTGGTCGCCACCAGGGGTCCGAACAGTAGCCCCCCCCTTTCGTCGTCGTCGAGACGGGAAACCGCGCTGCTCGGATCGGTATGTTCCAGCACCGCGCAGATATCGGCCGCTACGAACCACGTCTCGCCGTCAGTCGTCACCGTACGAAGAGGGCATCCCCGGAAATCGAATTGCGTGGCCACCGCGTTATCGGTTCGCGAGCCCGTCGGCCGTTGCCCAGCAGGGCGCTGTAATTGCTCGGGATTGCTCGCCGGTTCCGCCGCGCGTCCCTCGCCGGCAGGCCGTGCGCTTCGCGTTCGTGCGCTTGGCTTGTGCCCCTTTCCGTTCATGTTCTGGCGTTGTTCCGCCTCCCCTGATCCAGGCTGCGGTCCGTTTTTGTATCTCGTGGTGTCCATCTGAGCCTCCAGTTTCGGGGCCATCAGGATGATCCGAGAACGCGCGAGCGAGACCGTCCTTCTCCCCGGCCGCCCTCCGGCCGCCCGTCTCATGCCCCGAGACGCTGCGGAACCCCGACAGCCGCCGCGCGCGCCGCACCAGCGGTGCAATGGTCCATGAACAACGCTTCTCAATTGACGCCAAGGTGGCCGCAAGGTGGCCGCGGGCTGGCCGCAAGGTGGCCGCGGGCTGGCCGCAAGGTGGCCCCAAGGTGGCCGGTGCCGACCACTGGTCAGCCAGCCATGCACGCGAGGAGGTCCATCCGCAAAATTTTCGCCAGAATGGGTTTCTCACTCGCGCGCCGCGCGCCGAGCCTCGCGTCCATGTCACAGAAGAGACCCAAGCTGAAAGCTGTCGCCGCCGCTGCGGGCAGGGACCCAAAGCGGTCCCCGCTGTTTCACTGGCTCGTGAAAAACCATGATGCCCTCGCGCCGGGCCTTCGCTCCAAGCGAGTTGACTGGAATCCCGTCATCGCGAGCGCGGCGGCCGAAGGCGTCAAGACGGATTGGGGTACTGATCCCCAGGCGCAGACGATCCGTCGCACCTGGCGCAAGG
>Ga0302320_10006323_pt1 | contig 26319 bp, 17 predicted proteins | sample Bog_T0_3_FD_202130 | JGI IMG/M metagenome (GOLD analysis project Ga0302320, IMG submission 202130) | Peat permafrost microbial communities from Stordalen Mire near Abisko, Sweden - Bog_T0_3 | ecosystem: Environmental > Terrestrial > Soil > Wetlands > Peat | place: Sweden: Abisko, Stordalen Mire... | reverse complement strand
TTCGCTTACAAAGATCAGTGCCCTCACAATCGGGCAAATTGCCATCCAAAAGAATTAGATCAAAGTCCTGTCTCATCAGCATCTGCATAGCATCAGTGCCCGACTTTACACGCATGGGCACACCGATCTTCACCCGATTGAGCACCACACCGATCGCCCAAGCATTGTAGTCTGAATCTTCGACCAAGAGTATTCTTGAAGTCTCACCAAAATCGCATCGAGATCGAGTGCCCATCGCTTCCGGCTCCACAATTTGCAACTTTAGGAAAAACCGCGCTCCATTCCCTGGCGAGCTATCGACGCCAACGGTACCGTTCATGAGCTCCGCCAGCCGTTTACAGACAGCCAAGCCAAGCCCGTAGCCGCTTGACACTGGGTTCGCGGCCGGTCCAAGCCTACTGTATCGTTCGAAAATGAACGCTTGGTCGCTCAATCGCACACCCGGTCCACAATCCTTAACAGCATATTCGACCTCCATCTGGTCGCCAACCAGACGTTTCGCCGATATTACAATCAGTCCTCCTGCGTATCGAATCGCGTTTAGCACATAATTTATCATAATCCGCTCGATCTGACGGGAATCACCCATCAATTCCTCGGGTATTTGAGGATCAAATGAAGTCAATAGCTCAGCCCCATATAATTCTGCTTCTGGGCTTGCGATTTCTACAATCATTCCGAGTAACGCTCTTGGCGAATAGCGTGCTGTTTGTATTTCTAACTTCTCTGCTTCGATTTTCGAAAGATCGAGGACGCCCGCTACCAGAGAATCTAGAAACTGCGCACATTGCCGGATTGTACGGATTAGCTTCGCTCTTTCACGACTCTCCAATCCAGCCTCTAATGCAAAAGTTGTGCCGATGATTCCGTTGAGCGGATTTCTTATGTCGTGACTCAAATTCGCAACAAATTCAGCTTTCGCTGCATTTGCACGTTCCAGATCATGAGTCCTCTTTCTAACAATCTCTTCCAATTGCTCTGCGCGTCGCTTTATCGCTTTAATACGATAGCGACTGGTTCCAAAACCTACGCCGACTAGGCCAAGCGCGATAATGGCGGAGAAGCCTGTGCTCCGCCACCAAGGCGGACGAACTGAAAACGTAGTGCTGGCCTCTTGGAACTTCTCGTTTAAATGGACGCGCGTATAAAAACTATAGGTGCCATCCCTCATTTTTCCTAGCGTGCGAATGCCGGACGGATCAAGCGGAACCCAATCTGGATCTATTCCAACTATGCGAGTTTCGCAACTGATCGCTCGCCTAGCGCTATAACTCGGTACCGCTACATCCACGATCACATTACTTGTGTCGTAGGATAGTGGACCAGCGACTATTTTATAGCCAGACATTATATCGCTCCCTCGAGCCAATACAGCCACAATTGGCTTCGGAAGTTCCGTAGCTTCACTAATTTGAGTCAAGCCAATTTTAACTATCCCTTTGTTCCCACCGATCCAAAGCATGGGAGTCTTGTTACTCGATTCCTCCAACATACAGGCCGCGGTACCGACCAACCAAAGGCCTTCTACAATTCTCGGCTTCCAGAATGCTCTTCCGTGCTCTACTTTGATGACTCCCAACTTAGGTTCCCCCGCAAGCGGATTCTCCTGTATCGTCCACAATGACTTAGCGTCACTTCCGCGCGAAAAGGCGCTCAGGTGAAGATGCGGCCAGCCTTCGATTGGGCTCAGCTTGTCGTTATCCGCATCCACGAGCCATCCTGAACTCTCGGCAAACACTAAGACCGAACCATCGCCAGTCTCGGCGGCGGCCGACCGACCAACCGCATCTCCCTGTTCACGTCGGACGGCCTCGATGGCGGCCTGTTCCGAGCGAGGATCTGACCGAATCCTTAATAGGCCCGCCGTGGTGGTTCCCGCCCAGATGTTGCCCCTCCGATCTTCTGCCAGACTCGTGGCAATATCGGGCAGGTCAGTGATGACTGACCGTTTACTTCCCGTCCTAGAATCAAACTTGATGACGGATCGACCGACAGAAGCCAAATTGCCGCCCTCGACTATGGCTGGTGAAATTGCGAATGCATCTTCGGATGAGCGAAACAATGACGACACCCGGTTTTCCGAGATCAAATCCAAGCCAAAATTCTCCGCCACCAAAAGACCTTCGGGCACATTTGCTAGCGACCAAATGTGCCGCCGACCGTCCGTAATCTCACTTATTCGACCGGTATTCTCTTCAATTCCGATCACCCTTGTTCCGCTACCGATAGCTACCCCATCAGTAATTTTTCCGATCGATTCACAAGGTAAACCAAGGCCGGCCGAGACGCCTAACACTTGCACATTATCGTCTATGCTAATGCGGCAAATATCCGAACTTGTTGTCGCCCAAAGACCGTGATCGTGGTCAACACCAAGTGAGAATACTTCGTTGGTTGGCAGTCCGTTTGCTGTCGTGATGATTTTATCGACCGCACCATTTTCTCGCAACACCATTATACCTCCACTTAAAGTTCCGATCGCGATGCGGCTCGCGTCCAATTTTACAACGGTAGTTAAACTGTAACTCCGAATGTATGCCGACGCTTCGGCCATGGTATCCTTGAGTTGCCCGTTGCTAAAACTGTAGAACCCTCGTGAAGTGGCTAAGAGCAAACTGGCGCCGCTTCGCTCGATCCAGAAAACGACCGCGCCCTTCAGCAATCGTTCCGGAACAATGGGCGTCAGTTCTCCATCATTAAGACAAAGCAGGCCGCTAGGCATATAATCGATGTATATTCGTCCTTCGAAACGCATGGCGCTTAAACGTCTCGACCCGAATAGGGTCATTGCATTGAACGTCTTCCCATCCCAAATAAGCACCCGGTCGCTTGAAACAAAAACTGCGCCGGACCTCGTAGCAAAAACGTGCCACATCTCGCCTAGAGCGCCGACGCTTGCTGGGATCAAAGCTTTTAACGAATGGAAATTCCACCTGAAGGAATCATCGCGCTCAAACCAGCCGATTTCTCCTACGCCACATGCCCAAATGCGCCCACGGCCGTCCTCGTCCAATCCTCGGATTGCGTACGATGCGCCAGCTTTGTCGACGCGCCAATGATCACCGTCAAATGATACCAGAGCGTTACAGCCGAAATGGATGATGTGGTTGCTATCCTCAAGAACCGTCCATCCCATTGTTTCCGAGCCTACATCCGATTCCGTGAAAACTGAAATTACGGGACGCCACCCTGGAGACGCAATAAGACTTTGCAATCCGGCCAGGTAGATCGTTGCAGCAACTGGAAGGAAACTAGAAAACCTTCGGGTTATAATATATTATATAGTTAGTTTGATGCAGTATATAAAAGAGCTTTTTGTCAATTTTACATTTTTAGCGATCTTGCGTTTGACACCACCAAACTAGTTCCGATCGCCCGACGGCTCCAAGCATCTATGATGCTTTGCGCTCGACTTGTTGCGTTTGCGCCCAATCAATCGCGCCAGATCCTCAATTCAGAATAAAATCATCCCACCGTCTTCTGGGATGCAACTTCCACTGCCGCGAATCTATTCTAATCCCAAAGCTTTCCGTCCACCCGGCGAAATCATCTGCGGCGTCCAGATCGGATCCCAAACAATATGCACCTTGGCCGACTCCACAGTCGGCAAGCCCGCGATCTTCTGCCTCGCGTCCTCGGCGATCGTCGGTCCCATCCCGCATCCCGGCGCCGTCAGCGTCATTTTGACGTCGATTTTGTGCCCTCCGGTCGCCGTCTTTTCGATTGCCAGGTCATAGACCAGCCCCAAATCAACGATATTGACGGGAATTTCCGGATCGAAACAGGTCTTCAACGCCGCCCAGACGTCGTCCTCGTGGAAGGGATCATCCGCCCCACCCTTGCTCTCGGGAGTCGCTGCTCCCTCCACAACCCCTGGCGCGTAACCCTCAATCGCGTCTAAATCCGAGGCCCCAATCCGAAACAACCCATCGTTGGTCCTCACGGTGACGTTTCCACCGAGCGTCTGGGTGATATACACCTGGGTTCCAACCGGCAGGTTCACTTTGGCGCCCATCGGTATCACCGTAGCCGGACAGTCGCGATTGAGGAGATAGTTTTCGGACATGGGAATGGTTCAACTTAGGCCGCAGGCGAGCCGAGGCAAATTACCTCAGTTGATCGAAAGATTCAGCGGCATCAGGGCATAGATCCCGTTCGGATCGTTAAAGATCTTGAGCTTCTGCAGCTGGCTTTCCAGCCGTTGCTCGATCTGCCCGACCAGGCCGGACGAACGGCGCAGCGCCGCCTCCGGGAGGTCCTTCCCCATGAAATCAGCCAGCGCCTCCTGGAAGTTCTTCTTCTTCGGGAATTCGATGATCCGGAAATTGCCGCCCATCTTGGCCTGTTTGGCGGCATAGCCGATGGCGGCGGTCAGCCCGCCGACCTCGTCGACGAGCCCGAGCTTCCTGGCTTCGGTGCCCGACCAGACCCGCCCTTGCGCGATGCTTTCCACGAAATCGGGCTTGAGCTTCCGGCCCTCGGCGACCTTGGCGACAAATTGTCCGTAGACCCAGTCGACCGTGTGCTGGATCGACTGGATCTCCTCCGGTGTCTTCGGCCGGCTGATGGTCAGGGTGTCCGCGAACTTGCCGGTCTTCACCCCGTCAAAGGTGACGCCCACGTCGCCGGCCAGTTTCTGCAGGTCGAACATGATGCCAAAGACTCCGATCGAGCCGGTGATGGTCATCGGCTCGGCAAAGATGCGATCGCCATAGGCCGAGATCCAGTACCCGCCGGAGGCCGCGTAGCTGCCCATGGAAACGATCACCGGCTTCACCCTGCGGGTGAGGCGGATCTCCCGCTGGATATCCTCGGCCGCCGACGCGCTGCCGCCCGGGCTGTCCACCCGCAGGACGATGGCCTTGACGTCGTCGTCCTGCCGGAGCTTGCGCAGTTCGCGGGCGTACCGTTCCCCGCCGATCGAGGAGGAGTCGCCCTCCCCGTCCACGATGTCGCCCTCGGCGTAAACGACGGCGATCCCATCGCCGTCCAGCCGGTCGGCCGGATCCCGGCTCTGGCGGATGTAGGCGGCTAGCGGCACCTGCTTAAAAGTGTCATCCTCCGTTTTGGCGCCGGTCTCCTTGCGCAAGTCGTCGACCAGTTCGTCGTAATAGGCGACCCGGTCGACCAATTGGCGCTGCTGGGCGGCATTGGCCTCGATATACACGTCCGATTCCGACGTGGCCTGGATCTGAGCCGGCGTCAGCTTGCGGGCCCGCCCGATGTCGCCCACGATGCTGCCCCAGATGTCGTCCAGGAGGCGCTGGGTCTCTTCGCGGGCCTCGGGGCTGAAATTGGTCCGGGTGTACGGCTCGACGTACGACTTGTACTTGCCGACCCGGGTCACCTGCACGCCGATCCCGTATTTCTCGAACGTTCCGGCGAGGAAATACGACTCGCCGCCCAGGCCCGGGAGCCGGATCTCACCGTAGGGATCCAGGACAATCTCGTTGGCCACCGACTCGACATAGTAGTCGCGGGTGTCGGCATAGTTGAGGAAAGCCTTCACCGGCTTGCCGGTGCGCTTGAACTCGTTCAGGGCCGCGCGAACCTCTTCAAGCGCACCCAATCCGCTCCCCAGGCCGCTGGGACTGAAGGAGCCCTTGAGAAGGACGCCGATGATCCGCTCGTCCGTCGCCGCCTGCCGGATCGCCCGGGTGACCGAGCGCAATTGGAGGGTGTTCTCGCGGTCGCCCGAGAACTCGGTGAAGTCGAAGGGGGGCGGGGCGTCGGTGATGTTGACCCCCAGGTCGAAGACGAGGTACGAACTGCGCTCGACCTTCACCGACGAGGTCTGCGCATGCCTGGCCCCGATCGAAATGATGGCGCCCAGGACTCCGAGAAAGAGCACGATCGCGCAGACCGAAAAGATGAACAGAGCCACCAGGGCGCCCAGCAGCGACGTGAGGAAATTCTTCATGCCTGGGCGAATGTAACCTGTTGGTGCTTTTCCACCAGCAGAATTAATGCGGGCCTCAACATTCCTGCAATTGTGACGTTACTTTTCGCTGAATGTCCGATAACCATTTGCACCCGTCCAAGATGGTGCCATTTTCGGCCGATATGAGCGATCAAAAGGAGCTCCTCACCACCAACCGCAAGGCGCTCACCATCAACCTCGATGGGGCGAAATACGGGACGTTTGCCGAGATCGGGGCCGGCCAGGAGGTGGCGCGGGTGTTTTTCCATGCCGGCGGGGCCGCGGGCACGATCGCCAAGTCGATTTCGGCCTATGACATGGCCTTCAGCGACGCGATCTACGGCAAGGCGCCCCGCTACGTGTCCAAGGAGCGGCTGAAGCTGATGCTCGACCACGAATACAATCTCCTGATGGAGCGGCTGGCCACCGTCCGGGGCGACCATACCACGTTCTTCGTCTTTGCCGACACAGTGGCTGCCAAGAGCTACAAGGGCAACAACGAGGCCCACGGCTGGCTCGGCATCCGCTACCAGCTGGAAGCCAAGGGGGAGCCCAGCGACATCTACATTCACGTCCGGATGTGGGACAAGGAGAACGTCCTGCAGCAAGAGGCCCTGGGCATCATCGGGACCAACCTGATCTACGGCGCCTTTTACTACCGCACGGACCCCCGGAAGTTCATCCAATCGCTCCTGGACAGCCTGAGCTCTGACCGCATCGAGGTCGACATGCTGCAATTTGTCGGTCCGGCGTTCCAGCAGGTCGACAACCGTCTCATGTCCCTGCACTTGGTGCAGTACGGCCTGACCAACGCCGTGATGTTCGGCTCCAACGGCGAAGTGCTCCAGCCCTCCGAGGTGCTCTACAAGAAGGCGATCATGGTGGAGCGCGGCAGCTTCCGGCCGGTGACCCACGTCAATATCGACATGCTCAACTGCGCGACGGCGCAGTTCGTCCAGGAGCCGCTGGTCAAGGGCAAGGATGTCGTGGTCCTGATGGAGATCACGATGAACAACCTCCTGGCCGAAGGCTCGATCGACGCCGAGGACTTCCTGTCCCGGGTGGATCTCCTGGGCGCCCTGGGGCTGACCGTGCTGATCTCGAACTATTCGGAGTACTACCGGCTCACCTCGTACTTCCGGCGCTACACCAAGGAGATGATCGGCGTGGCGATGGGCATCAACAACCTCCTCGAGATCTTCAACGAGAAGTACTACGACAATCTGGAAGGCGGTATCCTGGAGTCCTTCGGCCGGCTTTTCCGCAATGCGGTCAAGCTTTACATCTATCCCATGCGCCAGGAGGCCTACGACCGGTACATCGCGACCGGCCAGCCCGTCTCAGCGCAGGGCACCTCCGCCAGCCATGCCTTCGCGGCCAACGTGCTGATCACAGCCCGGAACGCCCAGGTGGTCGAGCATCTGCGCAATCTCTACGACCACCTGATGGAGAACCACTATCTGGACTGCATCGTGGGCTTCAATCCGGACACGCTCAACATCTTCTCCCGCGACGTCCTCCGCCGGATCAAGGAACGCGATCCGTCCTGGGAAACCATGGTGCCCCAGCCGGTCGTCATTGCGATCAAGAAGCGCGGCCTGTTCGGCTATAGCGAGCCGGCGCCCAAGGCGCAGGCCGTCGGCACCTGAAGGCCGCGATCCGCGGCATCTTGCGCTTGGCTTGGCCGGAAATTCCCGGCACTCTGGGCCAATGCGTTTTCATAAGTATCACGCGCTCGGAAACGACTACCTCGTCCTCAATCCCGCCGATTTCCCCGGTTGGACCGCCCCCTCCGTCGACCAGATCCGCGTGATCTGCCACCGGAATTTCGGCGTGGGCTCCGACGGCATCCTCTGGGGGCCCCTGCCCTCGGCGCGGGGCCGGTTCGGACTGCGGATCTTCAATCCGGACGGCTCCGAAGCGGAGAAGTCGGGCAACGGCCTGCGGATCTTTTCCCGGTATCTCTGGGACCAGCGCCTGGCCAAGGAGCCCACCTTCACGATCGATACCCCGGGCGGCGTCGTCCAGTCCGTGATCAAGGACGAGGGCCGCCTGATCACGGTCGAGATGGGCAAGGTGAGCTTCAATAGCGCAAAGATCCCCGTCCTGGGGCCGCCGCGCGAAGTCATCAACGAACGGATCACCGTCCAGGGCCGGGATTTCAGCTATTGCGCGGCCACGATCGGGAACCCGCACTGCGTGCTTCCCCTGGCGGAGATCTCGGCGGAGCTCGCGCGCCAGTACGGACCGGACCTCGAGGTGCACCCGAACTTCCCGAAGCGCACGAATGTGCAGTTTCTCCAGGTGCTCGACCGGAACAACATCCGGATCGAAATCTGGGAGCGCGGCGCCGGCTACACCCTGGCTTCCGGCTCCAGCTCGAGCGCCGCGGCCGCGGTGGCCCACCGGCTTGAGCTGGTGGACCGAAATGTGACCGTGCACATGCCCGGCGGCGCGATCGGCATCGAGATCGACGACGGGTACAGCATCCGGATGACCGGGGCGGTCAAGAAGGTGGCCGACGGCACCCTCGATCCGGAATTCCTGACGACGAAGGTCTGAGCGCGCCCGCGGCCCTCAGTACTTGACGTTGCAGCCGTACGGCTGGGTATTGGCCTTGGCGACCGGCTGGCCGGCTTTCACCGCGGCCAAGGCGGCGGCCACGTAATTCTGCGCCCGCGGGATGTCGTCCGGATCCGCCGAACGGATGCTGTCGATGGCTCCCTGGTAGACCAGGATCCCGTCTGCATTGATGACGAACAGGTGGGGGGTGGTCTTGGCTCCGTAGAGGTGCCCCGCCTGGCCGTTCGGATCCCGCAGGTAGGCGTTCGGCGCCGAATTGCGCTGCTGCAGCCACGCCTTGATCTGGTCGGCCGAGTAATCGGCGCCCTGCTCCCCGGCGGCCCCGGAATTGATGAGGAGCCAGACCACCCCGTCGGCCTGGGCCGCATGCTGCAATTTCGGGATATTGCCGCTGTCATAGTGCTTGTGCACGATCGGGCAGTCGGGGTTGTTCCATTCCAGGACCACGACCTTGCCCTTGTAGTCGGCCAGACGGTGGGACTGGCCGTCGATATCGGTCAAGGTGAAGTCGGGGGCCGGCTGACCCGTCGCGGCCGCAGCCTGGGCGGACGGCGCGACGACCGCGAGTAGGAGGGCGGAGAGAGCAGGCGCAAGATGGGTGATTTTCATGGGAATTGGCGGCGGGACGGACAATCTACCCAAAAGTTTCGCCGCCGCCAACACCTCCGTCCCGATGGTGGGTGGTTTTTTTGCTGCCAGAGACCCAAGCCCGTGGCAGGATCGAGGCGCCGATGAGCCCCCCCAACTCCTTCCGGGCAAACTTCGCGCGGTTGCCCTTCTTGGGCAGGGCTAACTTCCTCGCCCTTGGAGCCCTAACGCTGGTCTTGATCCTGCTCCTGGGACCCGAGTGGCTCCATAACCCGGACCTCTCCCACGGCCTGTTCATGCCGGCGGTGTTCGTGTTTTTGCTCTACGAAAGCCGGTCGGGTCGGCCCGGGCGGTATCTTCCGGCCGGCCCCTGGGTGGCGGCGGCCGCTACGGCCTTGGCCGCCACCGCGATCGGCATCCTTGCGCTCGCCGGACTCTACGCGGCCGTCCTGGATTGGTCGCATGCGCTGGTTCTGTTTTTACTCTCGTGCGCCGCGACGTTCCTCTTGGGCGCCGGCCTCGTCACCGCGGCCGACGCGCGGGTGCGGCTCTTTCCCCTCAATTGGGCCAGCCTCGCCGCCGTGGTGCTGTGGCCGCTCAGCGCCCCGATCCCTCCCGGGACCTACTCCCGCCTGACCGTGGCCCTGCAGCTGCGGGTCACCGCAGCGGTCCTGCAAGCCCTGCACCTCCTCGGCATCGCCGCCTTTCGCAACGGCAATATCCTCGAACTGGCGCGGACCACCGTCGGCGTGGAGGAGGCCTGCAGCGGCGTACGCAGCCTGATCTCATGCCTGTTTGCCGGGCTCTTCCTGTCGGCCAGCGTGGTGAGCCGCCCGGGGGCCCGGATCCTGATCGTGGCCCTCGCCGGTCCTCTGGCTCTGGCCATGAACTTCGTCCGGTCGCTCCTCTTGACGCTCCTGGCCAACGCCGGAGTGCAGATCGGCGGCTTCTGGCACGAGGTTACGGGCTATGCCGTGCTTGGGGTCACGGCCGCCTTGCTGGCTGTGATCTCACTCTGGTTGGAGCGGGGGGCGCCCGAGCGGACTGGGGATGACGCGGTGGTTCCGGACGAATCGGGAGCTGCTCCGCGGCAACTCCCGCTTGCCGGGGCGCTGCTCCTCACGGCCGCGGTGGCTCTTTTCTTCTACCACAACACCCGGCGTTCACCCGCCGCGATCCCCGGCGCCGGACCCGATCTTTGGGCGCTGCTGCCGGCCTCGGCCGCGTCGTGGCGGGTGGTGACCACGAACGACCTTTACAAGTATGCAGACACGCTGCGGACCAAGGACCTGGCCCAGCGGATGTATCTGCGCACCCGCGCCGGCGCCACGACGGAGATCACGCTGTATCTGGCCTATTGGAAGCCGGGCCAGGCGCCGGTCAGCCTGGTCGCCTCCCATACGCCCGACACCTGCTGGCCAGGCTCGGGTTGGGTGCTGCATCCGCCGCCGGTGGCGGAGAACCATTTCGCGGTCGGCGGGCGGTCGTTGGCGGCGCCGGAGGCCGAGTATTTCGAGAATTCCGGCAATCCCCAGTACGTTTGGTTCTGGCACCTCTATGCCGGGCGGCCGATCCCTTACGAGAACCCCTATTCGATCCGCCGGCTCCTGGACATCGCCTGGAACTACGGCTTCCAGCATGATGGCGAGCAGTTGTTCGTGCGAGTTTCGAGCAATCGGCCGTGGGCGGAGATCAGCGGGGAGCCGCTGGTGCAGGGGCTCTTTGGCGAGCTAAGGTCGGAAGGACTTTAGGAATCAGGCCTCGGCCGTGGTTGGATCAATGATTTGCTTGATCGCGGAGATTCGATTGGCCGGGAAGCCACCTTGCTTGGCATGTTCTTTGACCAACGCTTCGTTCGGAGCGATGTAAACACAGTAGACCTTATCATCGGTAACGTAGCTCTCGAGCCATTGAATCTGGGCGCCGAGATTCTTCAGGACACCGCAGGACTTCTGCGAGATCCCCTGCAGCTGTTCGGCGGTGAGATTTCCGGCGCCTGGTATCTCGCGTTCGATCAGGTATTTTGGCATGTTGTTTTTGGGAAAATCTTAACGGAGCGCGGCCGACCCGCCGAACCTTGCTTTCGCCGCCCCGAAGATTCAACCCATTATTCCAGCGCCGGGCATCTTTGGCGCTTCCGCGCCGCGTTGGCGCGGAGGCGGCCTGGAGCGGCGCTCAAATCCAGAGTCGATCCTTACTGCGGGGACTCCCCTAATTGCGGTTCACTCGGGATCGCCATGGGCGGAGCCAGGAAATACCGGCGGACCCAGAGCAGCCAGACAATCCAGGGGAGGATCCCGACCGGAGCCAGCCAGCGGAAGCCGGCCGAACTCATGAGCTGGCCGGCGGGGGCGGACAGGTGGGAATCAAGGCCCATCTTGGCGTACAACGCCGCAAAATTGCCTCGCCAGCTGGTCACGAGCCCGGAAAGCCCCAACACCAGCTGGAGTCCCAGCGCGGTCCACCAAGCGCCCAGGCGAAGTCTGTAGAGGCCCCGGGCCGTGCCGATCAGCAAGGCCAGAATCAGAATGCTGACGATAGAGTGCGCTGGGCCCGTCAACAAAACGCCGAAGACGGGCACGCCATGGCCGATGCCCATGAGAGCGAGGAAGCCCAAGCCGGTGCACCCTAGCGCCAAACTGAGCGCCAGCACCGGAAGCGGGCAGCGATCGGTCCAGCGTTCGACCGGATCTAACACCTCGCAGGTGCGCTTGACATGGGGACTGCGGTAAAAAAGAAAAAGCGCCCCCGGGATCAGGAGGTAGAAAACGAACATCACCACCCCGGCCACGATCCGCATCGTCAGCAGCACGGCGGGAGGGGGCACCGGCTGGCCGGCTTGGACCATGCCCTCGCCCAGGTGCGGCAAATACCAGATCATGAATACGCAGCCGATTACGCCGCCGCAAAGGACCACGGCGGAGAGGCACAACCAGAGCGCCCGGGCCCAGCGCCGCGCGAGGGCCGAACCGATTCCCAGCCAAACAAACGCGATCGCCAGCCCGGCGTAGAGCGCGATCGAAAACCCGATGAATGGCATCGCCTGGCCCCCCCCGGGACGGCGGCTGGCGAGCGTCTGCGCGAAGAGCATGAGCGGGATGAGGAGCGCACAGAGTCCGCCCAGCAGCATCTCGAAGATCCCAAAAACAATGAGTCCAGTCCGGCGGTTTATATAGTCGGGTTCGGCTGTCAGGCTCATGAGGATAAATCATTCTGGAAGCGGCATTGCTTCCGAATGAGGGGTTATATGATGTCCTTTATCAAAAGGGGCCGCAGTGTCCAGCCGCGAACCGACCAGGCTTCTTCTGCCCTCCCGCGGGTCGAACCGCGGGAACAAGCCGGTTTCCAGGGCGGTCCGTGCTCTTCTCGATCAATGCCCCTTGCCGGTCTCGGTGGTCCCGACAATGAGGCGCGCCCCGCGCTTGTAGGTGAAATAGGAATAGGTCCAGCTGAGCAGGACCGACAGCCGGTTGCGAAAACCGACCAAGAACACCAGATGTACCCCCAGCCAGGCCGCCCAGGCAAAAAACCCGCTGAACTTCAGCCGGCCCACCCAAGCGACCGCCTTGGAGCGGCCGATCGTCGCCATGGTGCCCTTGTCCCAATAGGCGAAGGCGGGCCGCGGCGGGGCGGACTTCCCTTTGCGCCGGCACTCCGCCGCGATGATCGTCGCGGCGTGCCGCGCCATCTGCATCGCGGCCGGCGACACTCCCGGCACGCTCACGCCGTTTTTGTCCACCAGCGCGGCCAGGTCGCCGACGGCGAAGACCTCCGGATGGCCGGGCAGGCTCAGGTCGGGCAGCACCTTGAGCCGCCCCGAACGGTCGGTTTCCACTCCCAGCTTCTTGGTCAGCGGGTTGGCCGCCACGCCGGCCGCCCAGATGACATTGGCCGCGAGCAGCTTCTCCTCCGCCAATTCAATTTCGCCGGCGCGGATGGCCGTGACCTTCACGCCGGTCCTCACCTCGACTCCGAGGGTCCGCAGCTGCCGGCGCGCGCTCGCCGAGAGCTCCTCCGGCAGGTGGGCCAAGATCCGCGGGGCCGCTTCGATCAGGATGACGCGGGCCTGGCGGGGATCGATGTGCTCAAAGTCGCGGGCCAGCACATTGCGGGTTAGTTCGGCGAAGGCGCCGGCCAGCTCGACGCCGGTCGGGCCGCCGCCGACCACCACGATCGTCATGAGTTGCCGGCGGCGTTCGGAGTCGGTTTCAATTTCGGCCCGCTCGAAGGCGAGCAGGACATCGCGGCGGATGGCCATGGCGTCGTCGAGCGACTTGAGGCCGCGGGCGAACGGCTCCCAGGCCGGGTGGCCGAAATAGCTCGTGACCCCGCCCAGCGCGAGAAGCAGGTAATCGTAATCGAGCGCGGACTGCGCGAGCGTCACCTTTTTAGCGGCCAAGTCGATATCCACCGCCGTCTCCATCCGCACCTCCAAGTATGGTTTTCCGGACAGGATGGCGCGGATCGGCTGGGCGATGTCCGGCCCGGACAGGCCCGCGGTCGCCACCTGGTAGAGCAGAGGCTGGAACAGGTGGTGATTTTGCCGGTCGACGACCGTGATTCGGGCCAGGCCGGCCGGAAACCGCTGGCAAAAGGTAAGGCCGCCAAAGCCGGCTCCCAGAACGACAATGTGTGGCTGGCTGACAGATCGCATAGCTCTCATCCAGACCGTTAAGCACGGCGAAAGTTGCCCAGTGTGCGAGTGGGACGAGGCCTAGGGAGCGATCCTGCCATCCTCGCCATTGACGCACCCGTCTTGCGATCAAAATTAGCCCGGCGTGGCCCTGGGCGGGCCAGGAGAACCCGGCCCTCCGACGCGGCCTTTAGGCCGCGCTCTGCGCGGCCACAAACGACGGCGGATTGTGGCGCGCCCCGACCGGCCGGTTCGCGGCGGCCCGCCGGTCCGACTTCGCCGGCGCGCGCTTGGCCGCAAACTCCCGGAAGACCTCCGCGCGCTGTTCGGCGCGCTCGTCCTCGGCCAAATCCTCGGCGGTCCGGAGCGACTCGCGCTCCTCCAGGCGCCGGCGGATCTGCTTCAGGGCGATCTGCTCCAACTGGCGGATGCGCTCCCGGGTCACGTTGAACTTCTTGCCCACCTCCGCGAGCGTCAGCTCGCTCTTGCCGGCGAGCCCGAAGCGCAGGCGGATGATCTCGGCTTCGCGCTCATCGAGCGAGTCGACGACGTCGGTCAGGTCGCTGGAGAGATTCTTCTCCTGCAGGCGCTCGACCGGGCTGACCGCGTTCTCGTCGCGCACCACCTCGCCCAGGGAGGATGAATCCGCCTCGTCGCCCAGCGGGGCGTCGAGCGAGGCCGGGTGCACCGAGACCGAGCGCAGGTGCGTCACCTTGCGGATCGGCAGGTTCAGTTCGAACGCCAATTCCTCATCGGTCGCCTCGCGGCCCAGCTTTTCGGCCAGCGCCCGGCCGGTCTTGCGGAGCTTGGAAATCGTGCTGACGACGTGGACCGGCAGGCGGATCGTCTTGGTCTGGTTGGCGAGCGCCCGCTGCATGGATTGCTTGATCCACCAGGCCGCGTAGGTGCTGAGCTTGCCGCCCTTGGCCGGATCGTACCGGTCGACCGCCTTGGTCAGGCCGATGTTGCCTTCGCTGATCAGGTCCAGGAGAGGCAGGCCGAAATCCCGGTAGTCCATCGCGATCTTCACCACCAGGCGCAGGTTCGCCTGGATCATGTGCTGCCGGGCCGCCTGGTCGCCGCGCCGGATCCGGGCGGCCAGCTTGAGCTCTTCGGGCAGGGTGAGCAGGGGGGTCTTGCCGATCTCCCGCAGATAAGTTTGGAGGCTGTCCCGATCCGGTTGCTCTTCGCGCTCCGGAGCGGCCGCTGGCGCCTCAGTCGATTGAGTCAGATTGGATGCGATCATGGTAAATGGGTGTGTGCTGCTTCTTCTACTTCTACGTTAAGACCCGTTATCCCGGTTGCCGTCCCAGGCGGTGACGAGGATGAGGCCGAATACAATGAGTGCTGGAATCATAATCTGCCTTATAGTTGACCGTTTAGTTAATAATTTGTTTCAAAAAAAACGCTTGGGGAAGCGCTCGAAATTGGAGCTTATGTTTTGGAATTAAACGCTCGCTGGTGTCGCCGATTTTGCCCGGAGCAGGTCCAGCGCCATGCCCGGGAGCCTCCGGATCACTTCCGGATCGTTCATGATCCGGCCCTGGGTAAGGATTCCCTCCATCAGGCCGATCAGGGCGGTGGCCTTTTCGAGCGGATCGCACGGAGCGATCACCCCTGCGGCGGCGGCGTCCCGAATGGCCGATTCGAAGTACCGGCGCTTGTAGCTGCAGATTTCCCGGATCTTGTCTCCCAGCTTCTGATCCTGGGTGGAGATCTCCGAGCCGACCGAGCAGACGGGACAGCCCAGCACCCTGCCGGACTCCCGCTTCGCCTCGACCTGCTTCAAGTACATCGATTCAAGGTAATTTGTGAGTCGCTGGAGTGGCTCCACCGAGGACGAGAACTGAGCGTCGAGCTTCGGCTTCCAAACCTCCAGCCACAGGCGCTCCAGCGCGGCGATGACCAACTCCGACTTGGATTCGAAGAAATAATAGAAGCTGCCCTTCTTGACGGCGGCGCGGTTGCAGATGTCGTCGATCGTGATCGCACCGTAACTCTCCTCCCACATGAGGTCCAAGGAGGCGGTCATCAGCCGTTCTTTTGCGTCGCTCGTTCTGCCCATGCCCGGAATTGTTGACCTTTTAGTCAAACTTGCAATAAAAACCGAATCATTGCCCCGTAATCCTCTAGGATTGCGCAAGATACCACCAAAACTGGATTGCCGCCGGCGATCGACTGCTCCGAATCACTCATTGACGCACGCTCGGCCCGGACCATTCAATCTTCGCTTTGATCGCCAAGACAACGTCATCGGGACAGGTCAGCGGCCCAGACTTGAGGGCCCGAACCGCAGCCCACCCCTGGCTGGGCGTGGCCGGCTTGTTCGCCGCCGCCCTGGTCGTGTATCTGCCGGTCCTGCGCGCGGGATTTGTGTGGAACGACGCGGACTACGTGACGAGCCCGGCTCTGCGCTCCCTGCACGGCCTCTGGCTGATCTGGTTCAAACTCGGGGCGACCCAGCAGTACTATCCCCTCCTCCATAGCGCGTTTTGGGCGGAACACCGCCTGTGGGGAGACTCGGCGCTGGGCTACCACCTGGTCAATGTGCTGCTCCATGCGACCTCCGCGAGCCTCGTTTGGCTGCTGCTGCGCAGGCTCGCAGTCCCAGGCGCCGGCTTGGCCGCACTGCTGTTTGTCCTGCACCCGGTTTGCGCCGAGTCGGTGGCGTGGATTTCGGAGGAGAAGAACACGCTCTCCACCCTCTTCTATCTCGCCGCAGCTTGGCGCTACCTCGACTTCGACGACCGGCGGCGGGGCGCCGACTACGCGCTTGGGCTGCTCTGCTTTGTCCTGGCGCTCCTCAGCAAGACCGTCGCGGCCACCCTGCCGGGAGCCCTGCTGGTGGTCCTGTGGTGGGAGCGGGGACGGCTGGAATTCCGGCGGGACATCCTGCCGCTGATCCCCTGGCTTCTCCTCGGAGCGGCCAGCGGGCTGTTTTCGGCCTGGGTTGAACGGACCTACATCGGCGCGAACGGGAGCGATTTTGCGCTGAACGGCCTGGAGCGGGTGCTGGTGGCCGGCCGCGAGATCTGGTTCTACCTGGGCAAACTGCTTTGGCCGGCGGGGATCATCTTTATCTACCCGCATTGGAAGGTGAGCGCGGCGGCGGCCGCCCAGTACCTCTACCCGCTCGCCGCCGTGGGCTTCACGGCGGGACTCTGGCGCATCCGCGGCCGCCGGCGCGGGCCGCTGGCAGCGTGGCTCTTTTTCGTCGGCTCGCTCTTCCCCACCCTGGGATTCCTAAACGTGTTTGCCTTTCTCTACTCCTATGTGGCGGACCACTGGCAGTACCTGGCGAGCCTGGGCGTTTTTGCCTTTGCGGGGGCGGCGGCCACCGAGCTCCTGGCCCGCGCGCCGGCCGCCACGCGCCGGCTGCTGCAGGCCGTCGGGGCGGCCGCGCTGGCGGTCCTGGGAGTCCTGACTTGGAAGGAATGCGGCACCTTCCGGGACGTGAAGACCTTTTACGGGACGATTCTCGAACGCAATCCCGACGCCTGGATGGCCCACAACAATCTCGGGATCGAGTTCGACCACGAGGGCCAACGCCAGGCGGCGATCGCCCACTTTCGGGAGGCGATCCGGCTCCGGCCGGGCTATGCCGAGGCCAACTGCAATCTGGGCGTCGCGCTCTGCGCGGTGGGCCAGGTCGACGAGGGGATCGAGCATTTTCGGGCCGCGATTCGCGCCCAGCCAAACTATCCGGAGGTGCACAACGACCTGGGCGTCGCCCTGGCGCGCCTGGGCCGGGAACAGGAGGCGCTGCAGGAATATGAAACCGCCTCGCGCCTCAATCCGGACTACCTCGATCCGGCGATGAACCTCGGCTATGAATACTCCCGGATCGGCCGGCTGCCGGAAGCGATCGCCGATTACGAGCGCGCCCTCCGGATCAAGCCGGACAATGCCATCGCCGAAAACGGCCTCGGCCTGGCGCTGGCCAAAGCGGGGCGGGCGGACGATTCCGTGCTCCATTATCAGAAGGCCCTGGGGGACGACCCGAACTATGCCGAGGCGCACTGCAACCTGGGCGCCGCCTACGGCGCGGCGGGCAAGTACGACCTGGCGGAGCGGGAATTCGAGGCCGCGCTCAAGGCGAACGACCGTCTCCCCGACGCCCACTACAATCTCGGGCTGATCCTGGCGTACAAGCAGCGGCTGCCCGAAGCCATCGAGCAATTCGCGGCCGCGGTGCGGCAGCGGCCCAATTTCGGGGACGCCGAAGTGGACTGGGGCCGGGCGCTGCAGGCGCTGGGGCGCACCGACGAGGCCCGGGTCCACCTGGAACGGGGTGCCGGTCTTGGCGCCACGGTCGGACCTCCGGCCGGGCCGTAAGCGGCCATGCGCCAGAACCGTCCGCGCGGGCATGGCCCGGCCGGCTCGCCTCCGGACCGTGGCCGGGCACAGGATCCAATCTGGCATTGACGCTGCGGCGCCCAGGCTATTTCAATCACCGCTTGTGGCCGCGCCACTAGTTCATCGGTAGAACGTGAGCTTCCCAAGCTTGAGAGGAGGGTTCGATTCCCTCGTGGCGCACCATGAGGAGAACGGGCGGGTGCAACCAGAGCGCAACAGATTTTTGATGCTACTCGGCCCGCAGCGCCTCGATGGGGTCGACCTTCGCCGCCCGCCGGGCTGGAAACCAGCATTCGATAGGGAGGTCCAGCCATGTGCCAGGCGGTCGATCGTCCTCAGAATTCGATTCGCTTCAGCTTTTCCTTGGTGAGTTCGTTCCGAATATTGCCCGTGTTCAGCGTGCTGGCGGGTTCGAAGAGCACGACTTCGACTTCCTCTTGGGCACAAGGCTGGTGCTCGATGCCGCGTCCGACGATGTAGAACTGTCCCGGCGAGAGCGTCACAACCCCGGTGCGCAGGCGAAGTTCGAGAGTGCCGCGATGGACCAGGAACAGTTCATCTTCCGAGTCGTGCTGATGCCAGATAAACTCGCCTTTAAGCTTCGCGCATTTCACCTGCTGCCCATTGAGTTCGCCGGCAACGTGGGGATCCCAATAGGTGGTGATGCCAGCGAACACGCGATCGAAGTCGACGGGATTCATGATGGGCGGGACCAGATAGCAGTCGATCGGCGAAGGGAGCGAACGCAAAATTGCCAGGCATGCACGGACGAGGCAGAATTGCAGAGTATCGGACGCTCGGACATTGGCGGCCCAGGGTGCGAGAGCGCAGACTGAGGCGGCCAGCGCGCCGTCATGGCAGTTCTACCCGGGCGCCTGCCATCGGTCTCTCCGCCCGGAAGACATAAAGGGCGACGCCCGCCAGGCCCATCTGGACGGCGGCGAAGGCGGCCAGGGCCAGGGACAGGCCCGATCGCATCAGCACCTGGAATGCCAGCGAGCCCATTCCAAAGCCGGTGAATATCGCGAAGGCATTCAAGCCCATCGCTTGCCCGCGCCGCTTCGGGTCCAGGGAAGCGACGATGCCCGCCATCAGGGGATGGCTCATGTCAAAGCCGACCGACAGGCAGACAATCGCGGCGGTCACCGCCCACAATGGCTCGCGGTTCACCAGGGCCAGGGCCGAAAGCGAGGCGACGACGAACCCGAGCGGAATGATGCGCCGGCGGCCAAAGCGATCAGCCAGCCTTCCGAAGGTGGGGCCGAGGAGCATTCCCGGGATCCCATAACCGAGCAGCGTCCGGCCTATGTGCTCGTCGTTCAAGTTAAAGCGCTGGACAAGATAATAGCCAAGCCACGAGAGGATTCCGGAATGGAACGCTCCGTTCAGGAAGATCAGTCCGTAGGTGCCCAAGCCCCGGGCATTCGAAACCAAGGACCAATAGCCACTCGCCAGCTGCCCCGCGCTGAGCCGGACCTTCGCCGAACTATGCAGCAGGCGGCGCCGACGATAGATGACGAGCAAGACGGCGATCTCCGCCGCGGCCAGGAGCAAAAATTCCCTGCGCCAGCCAAGGTAGGGATTGAGCCAGGCGCCCAAGGTCGAGCCAAAGGCCACCCCGCCGGCGACAGCTCCGAACATCCAGCCCATGGGCCGGCCCATGCTCCGGTAGGGGTACAGATCCCCGATGAGTGCCAGGATGATGGGCAGGATTCCGCCGGCGCAAAGCCCGGAAAGGACCCGGATGGCGATAAGGGACGAAAACGACCAAGCAAATCCCGCGAGGAAGGTCACGCCGATGAAGGCCCAGAGAAGCGTGAGCAGGACTGCCTTGCGCCCGATCCGGTCTGAGAGCGGCCCATAAAACAAGGTCGAGAAACCGTAAGTCAGCATGTACGCCGGGACCACCCACCCCATCCGCTGGATCCCGACTGAGAACTCTCTTGAGAGCGCCGGGATGAGCGGCGCCATCATGTAACCATTGAAGAAAATCAGAAAGACCGCGGCCGCGAGCGGCTTCAGGATGGCGTCCTGCGCCGGCTTCTCGGCATTCATCGAGGCGCGGCAGTGTGCCGAAGTCGGGAGCAATCGCAAACGGCATCTGAAAGTCCGGAGAAGCGCGCAACCGTCGGGCAACTGAGTCCGGCAATTCCTTGGCCAAGGATCATTCGTGCTTCAGTCATCATCGCACCTAAAGTCAATGAGAAGGATGGTAATCGTTCTGGATCGAGCGGCTCCTCCATTGACCGCGCCCGCGCTCAGGCCATTCTGACGGGATTCTCAGGGGCAGCCCCTTCCCGTGAACAAGTTCCAACTATCACTCTGGCTCCTGCTTGCCGCGAATTTTGGGGCCGGCGCTTCGGTGCGAGCGCAGGGCCTCGGGCCCCACCCCGCGGGTTCGGCCAGCGCATTGGCCCCGTATGAAATCGCGGCCTCGACCAATGCCATGGTCGTGATGCGCGATGGGGTGCGGCTGGCCACTGACATCTATCGGCCTGCGATTGGGGGGAAGGCGGTCGACGCCAAGTTCCCGGCCATTCTCACGCGGACCCCATACAATAAGGATGAAAGCGCCCTCGCGCTGGCGCGGATGTTCGTTCCCTTTGGGTACGTACTGGTGATTCAGGACGTGCGCGGACGCTACCGCTCGGAAGGACACTGGCGCGCCATCCGGGATGACCCCAACGATGGCTTTGACACCGCGCAGTGGATGGGCAGTCAGCCCTGGTCCAATCAGACCATCGGAACGATCGGCAGCTCCTACGGCGGAGCGACCCAGCACGCCCTGGCGATCGCGAATGCCCCGTACGTGAAGGCCATGATCCCGCGCAATGCGATGTCCGATTTCGGCCTTTACGGCATCCGCCATCACGGGGCATTCGAGCTGCGCTGGCTCAATTGGGTGCTCACCCTGGGCAACGCGGCCGACAGCCCCGAGGCGCAGCCCGCGGCCCTCCGGGCCGCCTCGGACCCGGCGGCGGCGCCGGCCTTGGTCGCCATGGCCGACCACGTTCAGGATTACGCGCTCCACCTGCCGCTGCGCGCCGGGACGACTCCGCTTCAGTTTGCGCCGGACTACGAGCGCTGGCTGATCGAGGCCATGGGACACGGCGCCTACGACGGTTTTTGGAAGGACAGCGGCTCGAGCGTGGTGGACCATGTGCAGGAGTATAAGGATATCCCGGTTTACCATGTGACTGGCTGGTACGATTCCTGGGGCGCCTCGGTGGCCAATCTCAACTACGTCGCCCTGGCCAAGGCGAAGACCAGCCTCCAGCGGCTCATCGTCGGCCCGTGGATTCACAGTCACGAGACGTGGGACTACGCGGGAGAGGCTCAGTTCACCCCGGATGCGGCGCTGGACCTGGGGGTGTTTCAGCGCCGGTGGTTCGACCACTGGCTAAAGGGGATCGACAATGGGGTCGACCGCGAGCCGCCGGTGCGAATCTACGTGATGGGCGGGGGCGACGCACACCGGACCCGCGAGGGGCGCCTGTTCGTCGGCGGCCACTGGCGCGACGAGCATGAATGGCCCCTGGCTCGGACCGAATACACACCCTTCTTTCTCCACGCCGAAGGGTCGCTTTCGCGCCAGGAACCCACCCAGGAGCCCGCCACCACCTTTCTCTTCGATCCGCGCCATCCGGTACCGACCATCGGCGGCAATGTTTCGTCGCAAGGCAAACTGATGTTTCAGGGGGCCGCCGATCAGCGGGACCGGACCGACTTTTGGCTCACCTCCGACACCCTGCCGCTGTCGGCGCGCAACGACATCCTGGTGTACCGGACTGCCCCGCTGGCGCGGGATATCGAGGTCACTGGGCCGCTGGTCGCGACCATTTGGGCCTCGTCCAGCGCGCGCGACACGGACTTCACCGTCAAACTGGTGGATGTCTACCCGCCCAGTTCCGACTATCCAGCCGGCGTCGACCTCAATGTGGCAGACGGCATCGTTCGCGCCCGGTACCGGAACAATCTTGACCATGCGGAATTTCTCGAGCCGGGCAAACCCTACGAGTTTCGGATCGAAATGTACCCGACCTCGCTCGTTTTCAAACGCGGCCACCGGATCCGCCTGGACGTGTCCAGCAGCAACTTCCCGCGCTTCGACGTCAATCCCAACACCGCGGAGCCGCTCAACGACAACCGCCGCTGGCAGACGGCCCAAAATACGATCTACACGGATGCCGCCCACCCTTCCCGGCTGATTCTGCCGTTAATCCCCAACTGAGCCGACGGCCGGTCGACTGGGTGACGGGATTCAGACTGGCCGGCACCAATGCCCGTTGACCCGTCCGGGCCGGATTCCTTAGGCTGCGGGGAGCCTGGCGGCTCGGGGTCGCTCTCCCCCCACAAGCTTCCAACAAGCCGAGACGGCTTTTCTCTTTTACCATGAATACCCCCGCTCCGACTCCGATCCTGCGTCGCCATTTTCTCCAGGGCCTGGGAGGCCTGGCGGTCGCGGCGGCCTATCTGGCCGTTCCCCGGACCGCCCGCGCCGACACCCGCGTCGCACGCACGCCCGGGCTGAAGCTCAAGCTTTCGCTCAACGCCTATTCGTTCAACGGCCCCCTGCGTGCGGGCAAGCTGACCCTCGATGATGTCATCCGCTTTTGCGCCGAACAGGGCATCGATGGCCTGGATGCCACCGGCTATTATATGCCGGGTTATCCCAAGGCGCCGCCCGACGACTACATCTACCGACTCAAGCGGACCGCATTCGTCAACGGGGTCTCGATCAGCGGTACCGGAGCGCGCAATGACTTCACCAATCCGGACGCCGCCGCGCGGAAGGCCGATGTGCAATTGATCAAGAATTGGATCGAGGTGGCGAGCAAGCTGGGCGCTCCGGTCCTGCGCATTTTTTCCGGCAAGGAGGTGCCGGCCGGGCACACCTTCGACGAGGTCATGGGCTGGATGGCGGATGCGATCAAGGAGTGCGCGGATTACGGCGGCCAGCACGGCGTGATCGTGGCCGTTCAGCCGCATGACGACTACCTCAAGACCGCTGACCAAACCATCCGGCTGGTCAATGCCGTGAATTCGGACTGGTTCGGCGTGATCCTCGACATCGGCAGCCTGCAGCAGGGCGACCCCTATGCGGAAATCGAGAAATTGATGCCCTACGCCGTTTCCTGGCAGATCAAGGAGATGGTCACCTCCGGCAAGACGACCATGCCGGTCGATCTGCCGCGATTAAAGCGCCTGGTCGACCAGAGGGGCTACCGCGGCTTCCTCCCGGTTGAGTCCCTCTACGCGAAGGATTCCAGCGAACGGGTCGCGAAGTTCGTCTCCCAGGTAAAACAGGTATTTGCGCTCTAGCTCTGGACCGAGACCGCCGGCGCTCATTGGTTGCGCAGGGCCACGATCGGGTCGACCTGCAACGCGCGCCGGGACGGGAGCAACACCGACACCAGCGCGATCAGGAGCGTGCCGAGCGCCGCCATAAGATAGATGGCCGGGTCGGCCGGCTGGAGGGGGCCGAACAAGGTCGCCGCCAGCCGCGTAAGCGCCAGCGCCGACGCCAGTCCGACGGCCACGCCCGCGGCGGCAAAGCCCATGCCCTGACGCAGCACCAGGGCCAGGACATCCGCCGGCTGCGCGCCCAAGGCCATCCGAATCCCGATCTCTCCGGATCGCTGCGCGACCGAATAGGCCAAGACGCTGTATATCCCCAAGCCGGCGAGCAGGAGCGCAAGGGCGCCCAGAACGGTCAGGACGCAGGCGGCCAGCTTCTGGCCGTACAGCGATCCGGCGATGTATTCGGTCATCGGCTGAGCGTCAAACATGGTCAGGGCCGGATCGAATGCCGCCGCTTCCCGCCGGATGGCACCGATCGCGTCTCCCGCCGGTCCCGAGGTTCGCAGGTGGAAAGTGAGCCCATACTCCGGGCGGTACTCCTGGCGGATCGGAATGTAAAAGAACGGGGAGAACGCTTCGCTGATCTGGTGGATCTTGATATCTTTCGCGACGCCCACGACCGTAAACCACTTGCCCCAGCCGCGCACCTTGCGGCCGAGCGGGTCGCCATGCGGAAGAAAACGCCGGACAAATTCCTCGCTGACGATCATTACCAGCTGCGACTTGGGCTCATCCTCCAGATTAAAGTCCCGGCCGGCGACCAGCGGGATCTTCATCAGGTCAAAGTATCCCGGACCCACCAGGTTGCGGTAGATCTTCATGCTCTCACTCGGACCGGGCTGGTATCCGTCCACTTCGATCGGCTCCCAGTTGCCGGGGTAGAATCCCAACGGGACCGTGTCCGCATAGGATACGGCGGTCACCCCGGGGTAGCGTTTGAGCCCCTCGGTCATCCGCCGGCAAAAGTCATCGGCTTGGGCCTGCGAATATCCGGCGGTGGAAAGGTTGAACTGAGCCAGCACCTGACCAGCCGGCGAAAATCCCGGCGCCATGGCGCGCAGACTGCGAAAGCTCGCGAGGAACATCCCGGCGCCCACCACCGCAATCACGGCCAAGGCCACTTCGAAGATCACGAGCAGGCCGCGCAGGCGGTGCGATTTTGGCCCCGTTCCGTCTCCCCGGCCGGAGCCTTTCAGAACCTCGTTCACGTTCGAGCACGCGGCGTGGACCGCCGGCGCGGTCCCGGCGAGGAGCGCGGCCGCACCCGCGGCCAAAACCGAAAATCCCAGCACCGGCCCTGCCATCCGGCCGTGGACGAAGGCTGGCGCGGCAATGGAAGGGAGCAACCAGCGGAGGGCCCCCTGCAGCCAGCCCGCCAGCAACAAGCCCACGAGCGAGCCTGCGAGAGCCAAGAGGAGCGATTCGGTCAAGAGCTGCCGGGCCAGGCGCCACGGGCTCGCCCCCAGGGCCATGCGCATGGAGAGCTCACCCTGTCGGCCGGTCGCCCGGGCCAGCAACAGATTGGCGATGTTCGCGCAGACGATGAGAAAAAGGAGCGCGGCGGCCGCCGTGAGGATCTCGACCGGTTTAAGGAGGATATCCTGGGGGCCAAAATGCCACTGCGACAACGGCAGGACCGCGACTCCGATTCCGCGATCCGGGTCGCCGTTGGCTTTGGCCATGAAGGAGGCGAGCGTCGCGGCTTCACTGCGCGCCTGCCCGATCGTCACGCCTGGCTTGAGGCGGCCGAGCAGGGTGAAATTGCGCGTCCCGCGATCCCGCAGCATCCAGGTGCCGGTATGGGTCACCTGGCCATACATCGTCAGCGGCAACCAGATTTGATAGTCGAATCCGGTCTGGGTCCCGTGGAAGCCTTCCGGAGCCACGCCGATGATGGTAAACTGCACCCGGTCGATCTGCAGCGCCGAGCCGATGGCGGTCGGCCTCGCGTCGTAGTGTTGCTGCCAGAACGAATGGCTGATGACCGCCACCGGGTGGGCGGCTTGGGTATCCTGCTGTTCGGCGGCCGCAAAAAAGCGCCCACTCGCCGGGGTCACCCCGAGCACGTCGAAAAAATTGCCGGAAACCAACTCGCACCAGACTCGATCGCTGCGATCGGCGTCCCCCACGGCGAGCGCTCCGCGGCCCTCCGCCAGCACGTCCATCAGCTTCAGATGGTCGCGATAATCGACGTAGTCGAGATACGACGTGGCCAGCGGACTGGTGCGCCCCGCTCCGGCGCCGACAAAGTTCTCCACCGCCACAAGCCTCGAGGCGTTGGCTGCTCCCGGCAGGGGATCAAAAAGCAACGGCCGGATCCAACTGAAGGTCGTGGTGTTCGCACCAATGCCCAAGGCCATCGTCAGGATGACGACGACGGAGAATCCCGGCGTCTTGGCGAGCTGTCGGAAGGTGAATCTCAGGTCGGAAAGCACGATTTGGTCTTGACGATGCAGTCGTCATGCCAACCACGAGGAATCACGCTAATGTTTATTCATTGCGATCTTATAGAATTGCTCGGCATTGGCTAGCTCCGATTCGATTTCAGAATGGGACCGGCCATTCCCAATATCGGGACTCAGCTCGTCGCGGACCTGCGCCCGAGCACCTGGCGGCGCGTCGGCGAGGGCAAATTCGACTTCAGTAGATGCCGGGCACCAGCGCCTTCGTGCGCGCGCAGTAGCCCGCATAGGCGTCCGGGAAGTTGCGGCGCATCAGGGCCTCCTCGACCCGGAGTTTCCAGATGTGGGCGACCAGGAATATCGCCACCCCCAAAAAGCCCTCGGGAGTGCCCCGGGCGATCGCCCAACCCAGCATCATCATCAGCAATCCGGTATAGATCGGATGCCGAACAAAATGATAGGGGCCGCGCTCGACC
>Ga0302320_10006322_pt1 | contig 26321 bp, 17 predicted proteins | sample Bog_T0_3_FD_202130 | JGI IMG/M metagenome (GOLD analysis project Ga0302320, IMG submission 202130) | Peat permafrost microbial communities from Stordalen Mire near Abisko, Sweden - Bog_T0_3 | ecosystem: Environmental > Terrestrial > Soil > Wetlands > Peat | place: Sweden: Abisko, Stordalen Mire... | reverse complement strand
GCTATGGGAAACCCGAAGCCTTCAAGTATCCGCGCGGCGTGGTGTTGAATCGCGACCTGAGCACGGTGCACCCGGTCAACGCGCGCGACACGCAGGAGATCAAGGAGTACATCGCTTCGTCGTGGTACTCGTACGACGGCGGCGACAACGAGGGCATTCACCCCTGGGCGGGCGAGACGAACCTGAACTACACCGGGCCCAAGCCGCCGTTTGAGACTCTCGAAGGCCACCAGAAGTATTCGTTCCTGAAGACGCCGCGGTGGAAAGACAACCCGATGGAAGTGGGACCGCTGGCGCGGCTGATTGTGGCCTACGCTTCTGGCCACACCGATGTGCAGGAACTGGTGAAAGACACACTGGGCAAGCTGAATGTGCCGGTAGGCGCGTTGTTCTCAACGCTGGGCCGAACCGCGGCACGCGGCCTGGATGCGGCGCTGGCAATGGGGTGGCTGAAGGAGTTTTTTGGCCAGCTGATGGATCGCGTCAAGATCAACGAGACGTCCACGTTCAACGGCGAACGCTGGGAGCCGAAGAGCTGGCCGGCAGACGCCGAGGGCGTTGGCCTGGTGGAAGCGCCGCGCGGATCGCTGGCCCACTACATCAAGATTCACGACGGCGCCATCGCGAACTATCAGCTCGTTGTGCCGACGACCTGGAACGGCTCGCCACGCGATGCCAAGGGGCAGCGCTCGTCGTTCGAGGCCGCGCTCATCGGCACTCCGGTGGCGAAGCTCGATGAGCCCGTGGAGATCATCCGTACGATTCATTCCTTTGACCCGTGCCTGGCCTGCGCCGTACATCTGTACGATCCGCAGGGACGGCACATCAGCCAGATTTCATTCGAGTGATGACGATGAGCACAGTAGCCGCAACGCCAAAATCCGGAAACACAGCTGTGGTCTCCAAGCCGCAGGACTATCGGCGCATTTATGTCTGGGAGCTTCCCGTCCGCGTCTATCATTGGATCAACGCCGTGGCCCTGGTTGCCCTGTGCGTCACCGGCTACATGATCGGCGCGCCCATCCGCATGTTCTATGCGGCTGAGGCTTACCAGCAATACTGGTTTGGCTGGGTGCGCTTCATCCACTTCCTGGCCGCGTTCATCTACATGTTTAATTTTCTGGCGCGGCTTTACTGGGGCTTTGTCGGCAACAAGTATTCCAGCTGGCGCGCCTTCTTTCCCTTCACCCGGGCGCAGCAGCACGAGATCGTCGAGGTCATCAACGCCGACGTCTTCGAGACCAAGCTGCACGGTCCTATCTCAACCGGACACAACGCTCTGGCTGGCCTGATCTACTTCGGAACGTTCCTCGCTTTTGTGGCACAGACCATCACCGGGTTTGCGCTCTACTCCAGCATGAGCAACTCCTGGCTGCCGCGCATGTTCACCTGGATTGTGCCCCTGTTGGGCGGCGAGTTCGGCGTGCGCTTCTGGCATCACCTGTTCCTGTGGTTCTTTGTCACCTTCATCATCATTCACATCTATCTTGCGTTCTATCACGACTACATCGAGGGGCGCGGCACGGTCTCTTCGATCATCGGGGGATGGAAATTTGAGCGGGACAATCGTGACAAATAGCGCCGCAGTTGCAGTGGAAGCCAAAACGCTGGTGCTGGGCCTGGGCAACGTGCTGATGGGCGATGAAGGCATCGGCGTGTACGTGGTCCGCGCAGTGGAAGAGCGCCTGGCGGCGCACCCGGTCACGGCCAATGTGGAATGCCTGGACGGCGGCACGGGCGCCTTTACGCTACTCGAACCGCTGGAGAGCGCCAGCCGCATCATCCTGATTGACGCGGCCGCCGACGGCAACCCGGAAGGCACGGTCACACGCACCACGCCGCGCTTCTCGCTGGACTATCCACCCACGCTGACCGCCCACGACGTCTGCATGAAAGACCTGCTCGATGTCTTCTATATCCAGGGCGGCCATCACGAGATTGTTCTCTACGCCATCTCCATCGATCCCAGGCAGCCGATCCGCATGAGCCTGTCGGACGACGGTGAGAAGGCTGCTGCCGTGGCGGTCGAGAGGATTGTCGCGGAGTTGGCAGCGATCTGATTGAGGCGATTGCGGGCGGAGTTTGGCCTGCGCAGGACCAGGCCCGCTGATGGCCCAGCGACTCCGCGCATCTGCACGCCGCGATGCCGGCTGAACGCGCCATCATTTGTCTTTTCAGCCCCCCCGGACTATCATCAACATATGGGACGATTGACCTGTTGTCGCCAATGTACGCCGCTTCGCGCGCAGAGGTGACCTGGGTCTGACGAGTCCGATCGAGTTCCAAGGTTTTATCTCAGCCCGCGACGCAGCCACGCTGCCGCGGGTTTTCCCATTTCTATCAGTGAAAAGGAAGTCATGTCCGAAGCCAATGCAGTAAAAGAGACCAAAGCCCAGCGTGCCGAGCGGTTAAAGCGCGAAAAGAACCCATGGGAGGCCTTTGACGAGGTGCGCGCCTTTGCGCGCGCCGGGCGCGCCAGCGTGCTGCCGGAGTGGGCCGGGCTCTACTTCAAGTGGTGGGGCATTTACACCCAGGGCGACGGCGTGGGCGCGACCGGCGGCAAGGGCGGCGAGGGCGTCGCGTCAGACTACTTCATGATGCGCATCGGCATTCCCAACGGCATTCTCACCGCGCAACAACTGCGGGTGATTGCCCAGCTGACCAAGCAACACGCGCGCAACCTGGCCGACATCACTGTGCGCCAGGCGATTCAGCTGCACTGGCTCACCATTGAGTCGCTGCCCGAGGTGGTGGACGCGCTGGACGCGATCGGCCTTTCGCCGCGCGGCGCCTGTGGCGACGTGGTGCGCAACGTGACCGGCTGCCCCCTGGCCGGCGTGGCCGCCAACGAGTTGATCGACTCCGCGCCCCTGGCCCGTGAAATCGCCGCGCTGCTCGCCGGCAATCCTGACTTCTACAACCTGCCGCGCAAATTCAAGATCTCTGTGACCGGCTGCCCGGACTGGTGCAGCATTCCGGAGATCAACGACATTGGCCTGACTGCGGTGAAGCAGGACGGCCAGGTGGGCTACGCGCTGCGCGTGGGCGGCGGCCTTTCGCGCGAGCCGCATATCGCCGTGCGCCTGGACGCTTTCGTCCTTCCCGAGCAAGCCATTCCGGTTGTCCGCGCCATCGCCGAGATCTTCCGTGAGCAGCAGGGCCTGCGGGAGAGCCGCGAGCGCGCCCGCATGAAGTATCTCTTCCTCAAAGAGGGCTGGACGGCGGAGAGTTTTCTGGCGGAGTTGCAGTCGCGGCTCGACTTCAAACTGCTGCCCGGCGTGCCGGAGCAAGTGCCCAATGACATCTTCCGCGATCACGTGGGCGTGACGCCGCAGCGGCAGGCCGGACTCAGTTCGGTGGGCGCATCGGTCTTGCGCGGGCGGCTTAGCGGCGATCAGCTTGAGGCGACGGCCGAGCTGGCGGAGCGCTTCGGCAGCGCGGCGCTGCGCACCACGGTTTCTCAGAACCTGCTGTTTATCGATATCCCCAATGCAAAGGTCGCAGAGCTGGTACGCGAGCTGGGTCAGATTGGGCTCCAGGTGGAAGGCTCGTCGTTCTGGCGCGGCGCAATCGCCTGCACCGGCACGGAGTTTTGCAAACTGGCGATTACGGAGACCAAGGGCTTTACGCGCTGGCTCGTGGACGAACTCGACGAGCGGCTGCCCGGCTTCGACCAGCAGCTCAAGCTCAACGTGACCGGCTGCCCCAACGGCTGCGGCCAGCACTGGGTGGCCGACATCGGTATTGAGGGCAAGAAGATCAAGCACGAAGGCCAACTGACCGACGCGTACTATTTCTGCCTGGGCGGCGCGGTGGGCCAGCATGCGGCGGTGGCGCGGCCAGTGGGTTACCGCTGCCCTGCTCCCCTGGTGCCGGAAGCAATTGAGCGTTTGCTGCGCCAGTACCTGGCCGATCGCACAACGGATGAAAATCTGCGCGCATGGTTTGGCCGCCATTCAAACGATGAACTGCGCGCTCACCTGGCAGGCGAGGCGCTTGCACCGGTGGAACGCGATCTGCCCACGGGGCGCGTCCCGCACGGCGTAGCCGATTGAGATACGACTCATGAGCATGTTGCCGATCTTCATGAAGCTCGACGGACGCCGCTGCCTGCTGGTGGGTGCGGGTGCCGTTGCGCTGGACAAGATCGGCAGCCTGCTGGCGACCGGCGTCAAGCTGCGCGTGGTTGCGCCTATGGCTCGGGATGAGATTCGCGAACTGGCGCGCGAGGGCAGGCTCGAGTGGATCGAACGGCGCTTTGAAGCCGCGGACCTTGACGGCAATTTTCTGGTCATCGCCGCAACGGACGCACCTGAAGTGAATGCGGCCGTCTATCAGGGATGTGTCGCGCGCAACATCCCGTGTAACAGCGTGGACGACATTCCCAACTGCGATTTTTTCTTTGGCTCGGTGGTCAGCCGCGGCAGTTTGCAGATTGCGATCTCTACAAGTGGCGAAAGCCCGGCCGTGGCGCAGCGTTTGCGCCGCGAGATCGACGCGCAGCTGCCGGATGATCTCGGGCCGTGGCTTGCAGAGCTTGGCGCCTTGCGGCGCGACGTACTGGAGACTCATCCGCGCGGTGAAGCGCGCAGGCTGCTGCTGCATGAGCTGGCCGAGCGGCAGGTCTGCGCATCGGCCACATGCCCGTCGCGCCTGCTGGCTCAAGCGGGGAGCACGGAGAGGCGCGGCACCGTTTCGCTGGTCGGCGCAGGTCCGGGCAATCCCGACCTGCTCACGGTCAAAGCTCTGCGCCTGATCCAATCCGCGGACGTGATTCTTCACGACGATCTGGTTCCGCGGGCGATTCTCGATCTGGCCGCAGCCAGCGCCGAGATCGTGAACGTGGGCAAGCGCTGCGGGACAAAGACCATTACGCAAGATGAGATCAATGCGCTGATGATTGGGCATGCTCACGCACAGCGCAGAGTGGTGCGGCTCAAGAGCGGCGATCCGCTGCTGTTTGGCCGTGCGGCGGAAGAGATGGCCGCGCTGAGCGCCGCCGGCGTGGCGTTCGAGATCGTTCCGGGGATCACCGCCGCGTTTGCCGCAGCTGCCGCGCTGGGATGCTCGCTCACCGACCGCGACAGCGCATCGAGCGTCACCTTTTCGACCGGACACCACGCACAGTCGCACAACCACGCGCGGCTGCCGGAGATCGAGGACGGCACGCGCGTGGTCTACATGCCCGGCCGCAACCTGGGCCTGCTTGCCGAGGAGTGGCTCCAACAGGGCCTGCCCCCGGACTTCCCTTGCGCGGTTGTCTCCAACGCGGCTCAACCCGGCCAGCAGATTCAGTACACCACTCTGCAATCGCTTGGCGCCCTCGCGCCCGTGCCCGCACCCAGCTTGCTCATCGCCGGCTGGAGCATCCGCGCAGGTGTCTCTGCCGTGCAATCCTTTACCGACACTGCGCTGGCTCGCGGCTGAGAGCTCCGCTGCTATACTTCTCAAGCATGTGAGCGCATGGCGGCTGGGTCTCCCCGAGCATCGGCGCGTCGATCGCAGTGTATGCGGAGGAGAGCGATTGTGAATCGAGCACAATCCGGCATGCCGATCCTCTACTCCGCGCAACGCAAGCTACGCCTGGCTTACTTCGTTACCCACCCCATCCAATACCAGGCGCCGATGCTGCGCAGAATCGCAGCCGAGCCGGACATCGAACTGAAGGTCTTCTTCAGCTCCGACGTCTCAGTGCGCGGCTATGTCGATGAGGGCTTCGGCGTGCGCGTGGAGTGGGATACGCCGCTGCTCGAGGGCTACGACTACGAGTTTCTCCCGCTCGTGCGCGACGCCATGGAGGGCGGTGTGCTGGGCTCGCTCGGACCGCTCAACCGTGGCGTTGGCAAGCGGCTGCGCACGGGCCGGTTCGATGCCGTGTGGTTGCACGGCTATCACTATCTGACCAATCTGCAGGCCATCGGCACCGCTGCCGGGCTGAGGATTCCGACGCTGGTCCGCGCCGACTCGACGCTCCATGATCGGCAGCGCTCGCGGCTGAAGCTCGCCGTGAAGCAGATGTTTTTTAACTGGCTCAAGCCGCGCCTTGCTGCAGCTCTCTCGGTCGGTGAAGAGAACACGGCGTACTGGAAGCACCACCTGGGTGCGGAGTTTCCCATCTTTCCCTGCGTCTACGCTGTCGACAACGAGTTTTTCCAACGGGAATCGAGGGAAGCGGCGAAAACACGCGAGCAGTTCCGCGCCGCCCTTGGACTCGATGCCGGACGGCCGGTGATTTTGTTCGCGGCCAAGTTGATTCCGCGCAAGCGATGCGGCGATCTGGTGGAGGCATACCTGCGGCTTGCGCAGTCAGAAGGCCGACGGCCGTATCTGCTCATCGTGGGCGACGGCGAAGAGCGTGAACGATTGGAGGCGCGCGCTGCACGCGCCGGGGCCGGCGACATCCGCTTCCTTGGCTTCCGCAACCAGTCGGAGCTTCCCCGCTTCTACGATCTGGCGGATGTGTTTGTGCTTGCCTCGGTCGACGAGCCCTGGGGGCTTTCAGTCAATGAGGTGATGAATGCCGGCCGGCCGGTGATCGTCTCTGACCAGGTGGGCTGTCATCGCGACCTAGTGCGCTCTGGCGTGAATGGCGCAGTGGTTCCGGCAGGAGACATTGACGCTCTTACGACAAGCCTCTCGGTGATTTTGACAGATGGGCACAAGGCGCGAGCAATGGGCGCTGAGAGCCTGCGCATCATTGCGGACTACAGTTTCGAGCAGGATGTGGCGGGGTTGCGGCAGTCGCTGAACGCTCTCGTCCCGGGGTTTCCAGCAGAGCCGGTGCTGCGATAACGGGGTTTCGCCGCTGCTTCGCGCCCGTGGAGCGCTCGCGATGCCCGCTTGCCGGCATGCTGGGGATTGCCGCGTGGCAGAGTCAAGACGTAGTGGCCCCGGGATTATGCCATCCGCCGTCCGCAGCGATGAGTGCATCCGCTTGTTTGGGCCCCCATGTGCCGCCCTTGTACGGGCGCACGCGGGGATGATGTTTAAGCACCGGATCGACCACAGCCCACGCGGCTTCCACCGCGTCCTCTCGCGTGAACAGCCCTCCGTCGCCCTTCATCGCATCACCCAGCAGCCGCTCGTATGGCGATTCCTCTCCCGCTTGTTCTTCCAGCAAATAAAGCTCTCGCTGTTCTCCGACAAACTCCTGTCCGGCAAGCTTCACTCGCGCTGCGAGTCCAATCTCTGCATTGGGCGAAAGCCGGAAGCGAAGGTAATTTCCTTGTGCCGTGGCTGCGTCGGCAAAGAGCTTCTGCGGCGGCCGCTTCAACTCTACGATGACTTCGGTCGCAGTAGCTGGCAGAAACTTCCCGGAGCGCAGGTACCACGGCACACCATCCCAGCGCCATGAGTCGATAGACAGGCGCAGAGCGCAATAGGTCTCGACGTCTGAGTTCCTCGCCACGTCGACCTCCTGCCGATATCCCGCGTACTGGCCGCGCACCATGTCATCGGGTTGCAGCGGACGCATGGCCTTGAATACGGTCGCCTTCTCCGTCTGCACGGCTCCGAAGTCGCGGCCCGAAGGGGATTCCATGGCAAGCAGGGCGACAATCTGAAATAAATGATTCTGTATCACGTCCCGCAGGCAACCGGCGGACTCGTAAAATGCGCCGCGTGTTCCTACGCCAAAGCTCTCTGACAGGGTGACCTGAACACTGGAGATGAAGTTGCGATTCCAGATCGGTTCAAGAAATGAATTGGCGAAGCGGAAATAGAGAATATTCATGATGGCTTCTTTGCCGAGGAAGTGATCGATGCGGAAGATCGAGTCTTCAGGGAAGACCGAACGCGCCACCCGGTTGAGCGCACGAGCCGAAGCCAGGTCGCGTCCAAACGGCTTCTCGACAACGACCCGCGCATTCTCCGCTAACCCGGCAGCGCCCAGGTTTCTGATTACGGTCTCAAAGAGAGACGGCGGAATGGCGAGGTAATGGGCGGGGCGGCGCGACTTGCCGAGTGCCTCCTTGATGGCGGCGAAGGTCTTCCCGTCGTTATAGTCGCCGCTTACATATTTGAGCAGGGATAGAAGATGTTTGAAGGCCCCCTTGTTGTCGATTCCGCCCGCCTGTTTGATGCTGTGCTCCACGCGTTTTTGCAGACGTTCGAGAGTCCATTTTGGAAACGCGACGCCGATAATGGGCACGTTGATACTTCCGTGCTTCACCATGGCATAGAGTGCAGGAAAGATCATCTTGTGCGCGAGATCGCCCGTCACGCCGTAAACAACAAGAGCATCCGAATGTGAGGTGCGCATCAGCCACCCTCCCCTTTTGCGCGGCCGTACTCACAGGCCACAGACTTTGCATCACAACCCGATCATAACTTGCTTGAGCGTGTTTGACCCCGATTGTGCAGCGGGCCGGGGATTTTATCAGCCCGCAGCCCTTTGATCGAATGGCCGCGCGGTCCTCTATGCGCTGGTTTGTGTGCGCGAGGTCTAATGGGAGCGACACCGGCCCCATTTTATCCAAGGAGCCGGGCTGTCGCTGCAAAGAGGGCCTCGACGGTTGTCACTGTCGAGCGCTCAGGCATATACGAGGGCCAGACGCCGATCCGCGACTGTGTTTCAGTGTCGTGTGATCGATCCATGTGACAGGGATCACCGAAAAAACTGGCGGCTATGGTAGTCTCACTCCATGTTGCGAGTCTCTTTTCAACGCGCTGCAATCACCATCCTCCTGCTGGGGATGATGATTGCGCCGCTTGGAATCTGCTTGCAACAAAACTCCAAAGCCGCGCACAGTTGCTGCATGCGGCAGCAGTCCCTCCATTGTTTGCAGACCAATTGCTGCTCCTTCAGAACGCAGTTGCCGGCCATTGTGCTGGCGCCACCCCTGCCGAATCCGACCCCAGGTGAAGCATCGCATGAGTATGTGGCGAGTCTGAATGCAATCACCCCGGATGAGCATCCGCCCGTGGCAGCCATCCCTCCACTCTCTCCTCCTACTGGCGCCTACACTCTTCGAATCTAGATTCCCGAATTCCGCTGCGGCTTACCGGCGCGCGCAGTCTCACGCCCGGACTCTTCTTCTGCCCATGTTTCATGCGGAGTTGACTGGTGAAAATCTATTGTATTGCAGCGCCATTTCTGCTGGCGCTTGGTCTTTCCTGCTATGCGCTAGGCGCGGCGGAGCGCGGCGGAGCACCCGCACACACTGCTCCCGACGCCGGCGCACCGATCACGGTTGAAGATGCAGTATCGTCAGCCCTGGAATCAAATGCGCAGATCCATGCAGCGGTGCGGCGCCTGACTCTGGCTCAGTCCAGGAGGTGGACCGCACGGAGTCTGGATGATCCGATGCTCATGGTGCGTGATTGGAGCACACCGTTGAGCAAACCCTGGGATCTGAACCAGGCGCAGGTGATGGTCTCCGTCCAACAGAATCTCGTAAGCAAGCAGAAGCGCGATCTCCGCGCCACAGTTGCGGGCGACGACGCAGAGATTGCTGCGACCGATCTTGAATCGCTGCGTCATGAGGTTGCGGCCCAGGTGCGCAAGGCATGTGCCGACCTCGAGCGCAATGCGGAAGAGATGAAGCTGCACAATCGGCAGTCTTCAGTACTGAAAGAGGCCCTTGCTGCCGCGCTTGCACAGTACACCACAGGCCGCGTTCCGCAAGCCGATGTGCTGCGCGCGCAGATGGCGATCACGCGACTCGACGAGCATCTGATCGAGCTTGAACAGGAGCGAGACGCGGCGCAGGCTGAGCTGGACACGCTGATGGGGCGGCAACCCGACGAGGCCGTCGAGATCGTGGGCGAGTATGCTGCAACCGTGGAGATGCCGCCGCTCGAAGAGATGGAGCGGCTGGCCATGGAACACCGGCCCGAACTCGCCGGCCTGCGCAAGGGCATCGGCATGTCCCAGGACCAGGCACAGGAAATTCGTTTGGCCATGAAACCGGATTTCACTGTGGCGCTTGGATACATGCTGATGCCCACAGGCTCCAATGCGCGCAACGCATATATGGCCGAACTCACGATGAACCTGCCGGGGCTGAATCGAGAGCGACATGATGGCGAGGCGAAGCAGGCCGATGGGGCGACCGCGGTTGCCCAGGCCGATCTCGAAGCGCGCACCACAACGGTGTTCCTTGAAGTGCGCCAGGCGCAGATCGCGATTGCGGCAGCAGAGAAGCGGACCAAGGTCTATCGCGACACACTGCTGCCCCAGGCCGAGGCCGCCTTCAAAGCGGCCACTGCTGCATACCAGAACAATCGCTCGGAATTCTCCTCGCTCATCGACAGCCAGAGCCTCCTGCTCGATATTCAAACCGCACTGTACAGGGCTTCAGCGGACAGGGACGAGGGCATGGCAGAGCTTGAACGCGCCATCGGAACCAAACTACCCGACACAAACAGCCCGGAGAGGAACAGTAAATGACGGCAAGAGAAACCAAGTTGATTGGATTGGGCGCGGGAGCCGGGACGCTGCTTGTCGCGCTCGTTGTTGCAATGCTGGCAGTGCATGGCGAGCACATCTTCGCCGGCCAAAGCAAGACCGCTGCGCTGCCCACTACGCCGGCACAGGATGCGCACTCAGCCAGGCCGCCAGACATGGATACCGGGACGCTGCCCGGAACCACCGTCGAGCTGTCGCCTGCGGAGATTACCGCAGCGGGCGTGCAAGTAGCGGACCTACGAACGGCGATACTGAACACTGACATCGATGCGTTCGGCCGCGTGGAACAACCGGAGGCACAACTGGCCGCGGTGAGCGCGCGCATTGGTGGACGCGTGGACAAACTGTACGTCCAGTACACCGGCGAGAAAGTGAAGACCGGGCAGCCGGTTGCCGACATCTACAGCCCGGAAGCAGCAACGGCTATCGAGGAGTACCGGCTCGCCGAAGACAACCGTAACGGCCTTCGTCAATCCGACGACGCCTTTGCGCAAACGCAGGCAGATGCTTTAGTGAAGGCAAGTCAGCACCGCCTTGAACTCTGGGGCATCTCCAGCAAGCAGATGGATGCTCCGCCCGCCACCGGTGTGCCTCATGTGACCATCTACGCCTACGCTTCTGGAACGGTGGTCGAGCGCAAGGTCACGCAGGGCCAGTATGTCAACACAGGCGACACGCTTTTCACCGTTGCCGATCTCAGCCAGGTCTGGATCAAGGCCGACGTCTACGAAGAGCAGCTCCCGCAAATTCGCACAGGCCAGCGGGTTGACATTACGGGCGAGTCGCTTTCGAACCAAACCTTGCACGGTCATGTCGACTTCATTGAACCTTCCGCAAACCCGCAGACGCGCACCGTTTCCGTGCACGTGCATGTGGCGAATCCATCCATGCGTCTGCTCCCCGGCATGTTCGTCAATGCAACATTTGTCAGTCGCGCGGCACAGGCTACGATTGTGGTTCCGCGTTCTGCTGTGCTCGATACGGGCACGCGCAAAATTGTCTACGTCGCGCTGCCCAACGGCGTGTTCGAAGCGCGCGAGGTTGCTGTGGGCGCTCCCTCCGACGATCTGTTTCCTGTTACCAGCGGCCTGAAGGCAGGCGAGAAGGTTGTACTCAACGGCAACTTCCTCATCGACTCGCAGGCTCACCTGAGTTCAGGAATGTCTGGCCTCTACGGCGGGTCTAAGGAGTTTGCGACGACTCCGCCGGCTCAGGGCACTGGTGCTTCCTCAGCGAATGGAAGCCCGCAAGCTGCCCCTGGAAAGATAGAACTCCACGCCGACCCCGATCCCATGAAGGCCGGCGAGGACAACACTTTCCAGGTGAAGGTCACAGACTCCGATGGAAAGTCAGTTCCCGACGCTAACGTGACGCTGACCCTCATCATGCCTGCGATGCCTTCAATGGGCATGCCCGAAATGAAGAGCGCCATTGCGCTGACGTGGGATGCAGACCACGCAACCTACCTGGGCAAGGGCCAGCCCGGAATGCCGGGCTCCTGGACGGTCGTTGTTGAAGCGCGCAGGAACAACAGCGTCATCGCAACGTTGCACACCCACATAACGGCAAGGTAGGAGCAGCGATGATCAACCGCATAATCGAATTCTCAATGAAAAACCGCGTGCTGATCCTGGCCATCTACGCCGCATTGGGCGCCTGGGGCTATTGGGCGTTGCTGCACACGCCAATTGATGCCATTCCGGATCTGAGTGAGAACCAGGTCATCGTCTTTACCGATTGGCAGGGGCGCAGCCCGCAGGAGGTTGAAGACCAGATCACCTATCCGCTTACGGTTAACCTGCAAGGGCTTCCGCATGTGCGCACCGTGCGGTCCGCTTCAGCTTTCGGATTCTCGATGGTCAACGTGATCTTCGAAGATTCGGTGGATATTTATTTTGCGCGTACGCGTGTGCTCGAACGTCTCAGCCTGGCGGGGAGCTTTCTGCCAGCAGGCGTCACGCCGATGATGGGACCGGACGCAACCGGCGTGGGCCAGGTCTTCTGGTACACCGTCGAGGGGCCGTATGACAGCGGCACCCTTCACTCCATTCAGGACTGGTTTGTGAAGTACCAGTTGAACTCGGTTCCGGGCGTGGCGGAAGTAGCCAGCGTGGGCGGGTTCGTGCGCCAGTATCAGATCGATCTCGATCCCATGAAGCTGCGCGCTTACAACATCCCGCTGCAAAGTATCGTCTCCGCCGTGGAGCGCAGCAACAACAACGTCGGCGCCAAGGTGGTGGAAGCAGGCAGCACGGAGGAGATTGTGCGCGGCATCGGGCTGATCCGCGGATTGAAGGACATTGAGGAGATTTCTCTCGGCGCTTTCAATGGAACTCCAGTGACGGTGGGCAATGTTGCCAGCGTTCAGCTTGGCCCCGAGTTCCGTCGCGGCGTTCTTGATAAGGACGGCAAGGAAGCGGTTGGCGGAGTCGTGATCATCCGCTACGGAGCCAACGCACGCGAAGTTATTGAAGCCGTCAAGCAGAAGATCGGCGAGATCCAGCCCGGCCTTCCCGCGGGCGTGAAGATCGTGCCCTTCTACGATCGCAGCATCCTCATCGATCATGCCGTCGATACGCTGCGCCACGCATTGATTGAAGAGCTGATTCTCGTCACGCTCGCGCATGTGCTCTTCCTCTGGCACTTCCGCAGCATACTCGTCGTCACCATTCCGTTGCCTCTGGCGGTGCTCGGTGCGTTCCTCTTTATGAAGGGCGCAGGTATCTCATCAAACATCATGTCCCTCGGCGGCATCGCCATCGCCATCGGCGTGCTCGTCGATGCGGGCATCGTCATGACGGAAAATGTGATTCGCCAGGCGGAGCAATTCGAACAAGAGCACGGCAACTATCGCGAACATATCATCGAAATCACACTCAAGGCCGCGCGCCTTGTCGGCCGCCCCATCTCCTTCGCCATGGTCATCATCATCCTGGCATTTGTTCCGGTCTTCGCGCTCGCAGGAATGGAAGGCAAGATGTTTCATCCGCTTGCGTTCACAAAAACGTTCGCTATGGTTGGTTCCACCATTCTCGCCATCACACTTGTGCCGGTGCTGTGCAGCTTTCTCATTCGCGGCAAGCTTCACCGCGAAGATGAGAACCCGGTGATGCGGCTTCTGCGCGCCCTTTACCGGCCTGTTTTGACATGGGCGCTCCGCCACCGTGCCATCACCCTCGGCGTTGCACTGGCATTCTTTTGTGCCGCCATCTACACGGCCACAACCATCGGGTCGGAGTTTATGCCGCCGCTCAACGAAGAGACGGCGGTCTTCATGCCCATCACCGACCCGCGCATCTCCCTGACGCGGGCAACTGAGATTCTGCGCCAGCAGGATGTCATCATCTCCGCCGATCCCGCCGTTGCGATGGTCGTCGGCAAGGTGGGACGCGCGGAGACCTCCACCGATCCTGCTCCGGTGAACATGAGCGAGACCACCATCACCTTCAAGCCGGTCTCGCAATGGCCCAGAGGTTTGACCAAGGACGCAATTCTTGCGCGTCTTGATGAGAAGCTGCAGATACCCGGCGTCACGAATATCTGGACACAGCCCATCCGCAATCGCATCGACATGCTCTCAACCGGCATCCGCACCCAGGTGGGCATCAAGGTGTTCGGGCCGGACCTGAACGTGATCGAACAAGAGTCGGAGGAAATCAAGGAAGTTGTTCGCAAGATTCCCGGCGCGGCCGATCTGTATGCTGAACGCACCACCGGTTCGCCTTACCTTGAGATGACGGTTGATCGTGCTGCGGCCGACCGCTATGGGCTCAATGTTGCCGATGTCGAGGACGCGATCGAAATAGCCATCGGCGGAAAGAACCTTACCACGACCATCGAGGGCAGGCAGCGTTTCCCGGTACGCGTGCGTTATGCGCGCGACTTCCGCGAGAATCCCCAGCAACTGGGCGAGGTGCTGGTAACTGGGGGCAATGGCGCCCAGGTCCCATTAGATAAAGTGGTGACGCTCAAGACCATTATGGGCCCCTCGATGATCTCCAGTGAAAACGGTCTCCTGCGCGGAGCGGTGCTGCTCAACGTGCGCGGTCGCGACGTGGGCGGATTTGTAGAGCAGGCGCAACGCGCGGTCGCTGCAGAAGTGAAGATGCCGCCGGGCTACTACATTGAGTGGAGCGGCCAGTATGAAAATCAGATCAGCGCCAGGAAGCGGCTGGAGCTTGTTATTCCCCTCGTCTTGCTGGTGATCTTTGTCCTGCTCTACCGCACATACGGCTCGTTGAAAGAGGCTGCGCATGTACTGCTGGCGGTTCCGTTCGCCCTTACCGGCGGAATCTTCCTGGTCAAGGCAATGGGCCTGAATTTCTCTGTCGCAGTGTGGGTCGGCTTCATAGCGCTGTTCGGAACCGCGGTCCAGACCGGCGTAGTCATGGTGATCTATCTTGAAGAGGCTGTGGCCCGTCGCACAACTCTCGACGGCCGCCTCACAACGGCCGGTCTGCATCAGGCAGTGATCGAAGGCGCCCTCCTTCGTCTGCGTCCCAAGGTGATGACCGTGGCCACAGTGGTTGCCGGTCTGCTGCCTCTGCTCTGGTCCACACGCACTGGAGCCGAGTTCATGAAGCCGCTTGCTGCGCCGGTTCTTGGAGGAATGGTCAGCTCTCTGATCCACGTGCTGATTGTTACGCCGGTAATTTTCACATGGCTGCGCGAACGGGAACTTTCCAAGTGAGAGGACGGTTCAGTTGAGCGAAAGCAGTGGGCAGAGCCGATGTTCGAGAGGTGGCGATCAGCCAACGTCAAGAGGGCCCGGTGACCTATCTCTGAAGTTCTTTCAGCAATGCGCGAAAGAATAAAGGCGGTTTCCCTTGGACTGCATGCGAAGCAGGCTTTCGATGCACCCCCCCGGTCTGAAAAGCGTTTGGCAGACTGTCAGCGGAGGATGAGTTATTTGCGCGCGTACACCGTTCCAGACGGTTGATAAGGAGGATCAGACACGGCGCGAGCATAGGCAATGAGGGCTTTGATGTCTGCGGTGCTCAGAGTATTTCCATAAGGCGGCATCAGGGCCGAGCGATTGAGTGCAGGGCCGCCGTGCAGGATGATCGACGTGAGATCGGCATCGCTCATTTTGTTGAGCATGGCGCCTTCAGTAAACGGATGCGGCTTGACCTCAAGGTTGTCGTAGTTCGAGACGCGCTCCGGTGACGACTCCGGGTCGTGGCAGCGGCTGCAATACTTGTCCGCAAGAATGGACCCCAGTTGCTGCTGGTAGCCGAGCGCCGTTTCGACAATGTGCAGGGAAACGGGCTTGCCTTTGCCGGGCGTTGCGGCGCTCAGATCGTATCGCCCAGCAATGGTGCCGGGAGTGACAGACGTGGTGGCCTGTCCGCTGCTGTCGGTGAGGGCCGCAAGGGGATCGAAGTGGACACCAGCGGAGCCGTGGAACTCGACGAGCGCACCGGGAAGGGCGGTGCCATGGTCGTCGTTTACCTGTACCACCAGAGGGTCTTTGAGTGCAGTGCCGGTGACACCTACCTGGTGGCCGCCGCTGGACTCGACGAGCGCGGCCCCTTCCGCTGTAGCCTTCAGCCCTGCATTGGCGGGCGCGGAGTGCTTGCAGGCGGCAAGTGTGGCGAAGGAGAGAAGCGCCAACGCCATCCAGGCTCCGTAATTCATGCTTGCGATGAATCCCTTTATCATTGCTTTGCTCCCCGCCCGCCCGGGCTCTTCTGCGCCATCAGGAAAGCTGTCAGCGCGCGGGCGTCGTCGTCGCTGAGGTTCTGGTTTGGTTCTGTTGTCCCGGGCCGCAGTGCCTGTGGGTCCTTCAACCACGCGTAGACCCAGGCCGGCGTCAACCGCGAACCAACCTGCGTGAGTGTCGGCCCGATGTATCCCTTGTCGGCTTTGGTGTCGACAATGTGGCACGACTGGCAGGCATACTTTGAATAGAACAGCTGCCTTCCGTGCTCCACGGCGTCTGGAGAATTTGCGACCAGCGGAGCGATGTCCGCATCGATGGCGGGTGATTGATAAACGGCGAGGATGTAGTCCGTCAGTTCCTTGTTGTCGCTGTCGCTCAGGTTGAACCGCGGCATGCGCCGAATAAGCGATGGACGCAGCGTGTTGGGATTGTGCAGGAAGTCTGTGAGCCACTGCCGCTGCACCGAGCTTCCTTCCCAACTAAGATCGGGCGCCATGTCGCCACCCCTGCCGTTGAAGCGGTGGCAACTGAGGCAGGCCAGCTCGGCGATCAGCTTGCCCGCATGCCCGGCGGGCTGGTAGTTGGTCTCCGGGACTGCCGCAACGCGGAGTTTGTCGGGCATAGCCCGCGCGCGCGCGGTGAGCGCAAGTAAAGCTGTGGCCAACGCATCCGTCTGCGCAGCGGTCAGCGTGAACTGAGGCATCTTGACGCTGGATCCGAAGGCGCGCGGCTGACGAATCTTGGCCACAATATAGCTGGGCAGCGAGTGATCCATGCCGGGCAGAAAAACAATCTGCGCCAGCGGCTTGCTGCCAATTGTGCTGAGGTCGGGCGCGAAGTTCTCCGGCCTTTGCACGCCGTTGATTTCGTGGCATGCCGCGCATCCCAGTTCAACAATGAGCTTGCGGCCATGGGCTACCTGCTGCGAGCTGGCCGGATTCAGATGGACGCCCGAGCCATAATCGGAATCCGATTTGGCCTGCAAAAACGCAACCAGCGTAGCAATCTGCGGCGGAGTGAAGCGGTAGTGCGGCATCGGCGTGGTCGAGTCGTAGACACGCGGGTTTTCAAGCCATGCCGTAATCCACTCAGGTTTTGCTTTGTTGCCGATGCGCGTCAGTTCTGGCCCCAGATCACCACCCACCAGGTTGCCGGCCGCGTTCTCGACCGCGTGGCACGAAGCGCAGAACGATTCGCCGTAAAGGCTCGGTCCGGCGGCGAGATCGGCGGCCGCTGCGGGCTTCACGTTGGGCGCAGCGGTGTCCCCTGCTTGCGGAACACTGCTATTCATCAGATACGCCGAGATGTCGCTCGCATCGCCGTCACTCAGTTTGTAGTTGGGCATCGTCGTCGATGCCGCATAGGCCTGCGGATCCTTGAGCCAGCTGAATATCCACTCACGGGTCGTCTTATCGGCGATATGCGCAAGCGAGGGAGGACGATCCGTGGCCACCACCTTGGAACCATCGGGCCGCGTGATGGCGTGGCAATGCACACAGCCGTAGCGCGTCAGGATGGTTCTTCCAAGGTCGAGCTGCGGCGTCCCGGGCAGCGCGTTCTGGTGGCACTGGCCGCAGCCGGACTCAATGTAGCGCGTCGGCAGAAGGGGCTCCTCGCCGGCTCGTTCGCTGTGATGCGCTTCTGCAACTGTGCTGGCCTGCCCCTGACCGCCGTGACAGATCACGCAACCGAATGTATCGAGTGGGTGTGGGACAACCGGGTGCTTGCGGAATGGCTGCTGGCCAACGTCAGCAAGACTGGATTCATTCAGGCCCAAGTGACACGTAGTGCAGCGGTCGACGACGCCGAGTTCCGGGAGCCAGATCTGATGGATGCCGGGCACGAACCGGCGACGCAGGCTTACGGCATCGCCACGATCGTGGATCAAGGCAAGGTATCTGCGCTGATAGCTGTGCCACTGGCTGAAATGCTCTTTCGCCGGCGCAATGGCCAGCGCCAGCAGCAGGATGAGACTGACAACACCGAATGCCCGCACCGGATCGCCGAACAGCGCCTGCCACGCCGAGGAAAGGTACTTTCTAATCGATTGCACTTAACTCCTCCAGGGCAGAACCCAGGACCATCCCGGGCCGCGGAACCATGTGCCGACAGCAGTGAGCACGATGAGTTCAAAGAGATACCATGTCATGATCCAGTAAGCTAAAGGCTTGGAAACCAGATAGCGGCAAATGCGCGATGGAGGGGCAGGCGTGCTGTAGGCAGCCACCATCATCGCCGCGACAATCAGGACGGTGGGCCCGATGGCAATGTAGACATGAAAGGCGAGAAGGAAGATCAACATCGCCGCTGCGCAGAGATAGAAGATGCGCAGGCGCCTGGTACGGTTGACGAGAAACAGCCCCGTGGCTTCAATGTTGATGTTGAAATAAGGAATGACGATCATGGCCACAATCAGCACAGTGGGCACCAGCACACCTGCCACGACCGGTGGGAAATAGTGCAGCAGTTCCTGTAGGCCGAGGAAGTACCATGGCGCCTTGGCAGGATTCGGCGTGTGCGTTGGATCGGCCAGGCCTTCCAGAGGCGCATTGAAAAACAGCGAGAACAGAACTAATGCGATGGCGAGCAGCTCGATGGCCAGCGCGGCGCGGAACAGCACCTCCGGGAAGGTCTGCACCTGGTCTTCCTCGGTGACCTTCACCTGCGCGGAAGTGCGGCGCGTCACGAAGACAACGCGCGTGGGTGAGCGGCGTTGATCTGAGTCAATACCGGCAACGAAGTCTTTCGGGTCGCTCATTGCCCCTCCTTCGCGGTGACCGTGGGTTCATCTGGTGTCCGCGGCTTTGGTTCCGACTGTTGAACGTAAAGGCCGCCGTCTTTGCGAATACGCCAGAAATGGATTGCGATGAAGAGAATGGCCGACAGCGGGAGCACCACGCAGTGCAGCACATAGAAGCGCAGCAGTGCATTGGCGTTCACCTGGTTGCCGCCCAGCAGCAGGAAGTGAATCTTGTTCCCAACCAGCGGAACTGCAGAGGACAAATTGGAGCCGACGGTGATAGCCCAGAACGCAAGCTGATCCCAGGGCAGCAGGTAGCCGGTATAGCTGAGCAGCAGCGTAATGAGAAGGAGAACAACCCCGATAACCCAGTTAAACTCGCGCGGTGTCCGATAAGCGCCCCGATAGAAGACCTTGAACATGTGCGCGAAGACCAGGAACACCATCAACTGCGCCGACCAGCGATGTAGATTCCTGAGAAAAAGTCCCGACGAAACCACAAACTGCAGGTCCTTCATGTCCGCGTAGGCCTGCGGCACGGAAGGATGGTAATACAGCATGAGCAGAATGCCGGTGATGACCAGGATCAGAAACGTCCCAAAGGTCAGCGTGCCCAGATACCACGTGGCGCTGAAGCGCACCATCCGCTTGCGAACTTTGGCCGCAAACAGATGGAGGAATATGTTCTGCTGGATGGCGAGTGCGCGGTGCAGCGTGCTTGAGCCCGTGCCGCTGCGGAAGACGGATCGCCACACCCGGCTTTCACGCACTTTGGCTACAACGTCCTCGGTCTTGGTGGGCATGGTCAAATCCTCAAGTACTGCAGCGGCGGAATGTCGGTGGAGCGATCGACCATCAGGTCTCCTTCATCGCTGACCCAGGTCTTGAGCCAGGGCAGCGGCTTGGGCGCGGGCCCCTCGATCTTCTCTCCGGTGCGCGTGAATTTACTGCCATGGCATGGACACGCGATAATGCCCAGGTCCTGGTTCCACGCGGTCAGGCAACCCAGGTGAGTGCATACGGCATTGAGCGCAAAGTAGCCCTCGTCGGCGCGAACCAGGTAGATTCCCGAGTTCACCTCCATGGTGACCGAATTCACCGCGTAGCCTTCCGGCTTGCCGGCGTTGACAATGGCCGACGGCTCATAGAGGACATTGGGCGATAGATACTCGTAGGAGAAGACGACTGTGCCGGCGGCGGCAATGCCCAGCGAACCGAGGCCTATCTTCGTGAAGAAAGCACGGCGATCAAACTCGGTAGTCAGCGTCTTGTTTATTGCGTGTACATCGTCGGGCATGTGTTACCTCTTCAGCGCGCTTGCCTGCGGTGGTTTTGAGCGCAATGGGCGGTCGATAGATTCCACGGAGATCAAGCCGGTGGGGTCCGCGGAGACAAGGTTGTAGGATTCCATGGTGATGGTGCCCGCGGGACAGCGTGCCGCGCACAAACCGCATCGGATGCAGCGCGATTCATCTTTGAGCATGGCGGAGCCGGTGATGACGCCAAGCTCTTCTGCCTGGATATCATCCAGTTCCACGCCGAGCAGGTCGCGGACATTGGCGAGTTGCTCGGTCGTAGCTTCGTCGAACGCGATGCGATCGAGAGACACGAGCTCCAGGCAATTCTCCGGGCACACATCAACGCATCCACCGCACAGAATGCAGGAAGTTGCGTCCGCGGCGTTGCCTTCAAAAACGGTATTCACCCAGCAGTGCAGGCACCGTTGCGCCTCGGCGACAGCAGCTTCTTCGTCAAAGCCGATCTCGACTTCCGTGACTCCGGTGCGGCGGTTCAGCGGTAGCATGGGGATCGGTTGCCGCACCAGGTCGAGCAAATCAAGAGGCATGCGGTGGCGCTCAAGCACTTCCACTTCCACAATCGGATCGGAATGCTGCGTCCCACGAAGGAACTCGTCGATGCCGACTGCCGCCCGCTTGCCGTCGGCCACGCTGTCGATGATGAGGCGTGGACCAAAGACGCAATCGCCGCCCGCAAAAACGCCGCTGGCTGAGGTCATCAGCGTTTGCGGGTTCACCGCGATCAGGCCGCGAGGCGACACATCCACGCCATCGTCCGCGCCCAGAAACTGGAGATTGGGCGCCTGGCCGATGGCCATGATGATGGTGTCGCAATCCAGGCGCGTCTCACTGTTTTCGTAGAAGGTTGGGCTGAATCGCCGGTTGGCGTCAAAGACGGATTTTGTCTTGAGCACTTCAAGCGCCACCGCGCGGCCATTTTCGCCGATGATCTGCTTGGGGCCAAAGCCGGGATGCATGATGATGCCTTCTTCCTCGGCTTCTTCAATTTCTTCCAGCGCCGCGGGCATCTCGGCACGGTTCTCCAGGCACACCAGGTGTACTTCCTGCGCGCCCAGCCGCAACGCCGAAAGGGAAACGTCCATCATCTCTCGGGCGGCTACAGCATCCATGCTGTCCTGCGAAGGCTCAAAGTTTTCCACGCCGCCGGCATGCTGGCGAAGCACCTCGCGTGCGGCGGAGCGGGCAACATCCATGGCCACATTGCCCCCACCGATGACCAGGACCTTCTTGCCGATGGTGAACCGATAGCCGAGGTTGACATTGAGCAGGAAGTCGATGCCCTTGTAGACCCCGTCGAGATTCACTCCGGGAATGGTGAGATCGCGGCTGCGATGCGCACCCACGGCGATCAGCACGGCGTCGAAGTCGCGGCGCAAATCTGCGACGGTGAAATCACGGCCGGCCGCATGGTTCAGCTTGAGCGTGATATCGCCCGTTGCCAGAATCTCGCGCACCTGCGCTTCCACCACGGCGCGCGACAGGCGATACTCGGGCAAGCCCAGATAGAGCATTCCACCCGGAACCTGCGACGCTTCAAAAATGGTGACGGCATAGCCCATCAGCGCCAGGTCGTGTGCCGCAGACAGGCCCACCGGCCCCGCTCCCACGATGGCGATACGGAATGGAAGCCTGGGCTGCGTGCGGCCCGCGTTCACATCGATGGGCCGGCGTGACTCGGGTCCGTGGCGCTCGGTGAGGAAACGCTTGAGTGCGCGGATGGCAATCGGCTTGTCAATCTCTCCGCGGCGGCATGCGGTCTCGCAAGGATGCGCGCAGACACGGCCGCAGATACTGGCCATGGGATTGGGCTCACGCGCAGTCCGATAGGCCTCTTCAAACTCGCCTTCGGCAATGAGCGCTACATATCGGCCGGCATTGGTATGCGCGGGGCACGCCATCATGCAGGGGAAGTTGGTATTCAGCCAATCCCTGTCAACCTTCTTGTTGACAAAGCGTTCGAGCATCCCGGAACCTCAACCTGATTGAAGGCAGAAACCAAGGGCGGCAAGCTAGGACTTTGCCGCCCACGAGGTTTATTTGCTGAGAGTGAAGTCGGCAGATGCGTCCCCGGCGACATTCACAGGATTCGATTTGCTCTTGGCGCCTTCGTTCCACGCGGTCACTGTGTAGGAGCCGTCCGGCACGTTTTCAATCTTGTAGGCCCCGGTCTTGTCGGTCGTTGCAAAATACGGAGTCGGAGAGACGATGAGGTAACCAGCCATATCCGGATGTACATTGCAGAAGAGCGCAATGACGCCGGAAGTGTCGAACTTGAACGATTGCCGCTGACCCTGCGGCCAGGTGCCCAGGTTGTGTCCCAGCTTTTTGTTGCCGCTGATCGAAGCCCAGAAGACGTTGTGCGCCACGCTGTCGCTGTTCAGGAATTCCACCGTGGTCCCTTGTTGAATGGCAAGGATGTGCGGCACAAACATCAGACCCTTCTGGTCCATGGTCACGTGTTGCGTGGGAGCGGGGAAGGTCTTGCCCGCAGCGGCTTCTACATACACAACGGATTGGCCTTTGACTCCGGATACCTTGCCATGAATAGTGCCGGCAACTGCGGCCGTGCTGAATGCGGCTATTGCCATGACTGCTGCGAGAGAGATGCGTTTCATAGAATCTCCTGGTGGTGATTGCGTGTGAGTTCGGTTGAATCAGATGGGGAATTCAGCCCGCATCAGAAAACGAAACGAGCCAGCAAATAAAGCGTGTTGTTGTCACTAGCGTTGCGTCCCGCGCCGTCGTAGTCGGTCGTCCCGCCATTGAAGCGTGTGTAGTTGGTGTATTGAACAGCCAGGTCGATGTTTTGATACGGCCAGTAAGAGACGTTGCTGATGAAGCCTTCACTGCGCGCTCCGCCGTTGGCGCTGCCCGACACCGCGATCGGCGCATACAGGGTGGGATCGTTCGTGCCGTCGGTCAAGAACCATCCCAGCGTTCCTGAGAAGCGATTGCCCAGATGGTATGCAACGTTGGCATTGCTTGCGTTCAGATGATGCGGCCCCGGGCTCGCGGCTCCATTGGCCGCGCTCGCAACCAGTGCCGCATTCTCGCGCACATAGCTGGCCCGCACGGACAGTACGTCTTTGCCCAGAGTCCGTTCATAGTCGACATCCGGACCAAAGTCCGTATAACTGTCCTCCGGCCCGGTCACCGCTCCCGGCGTCGATTTCATGTGGATGCCGTAGGCGCCGACCTCCAGGTTTGCTGTTCGCCCGGTCTGCTGAAACGCCAACCGCCAATAAGGAGCGACGCCCTGGATCGTATACGAACAGCACTGACCGGTGGTCGGCTGTGTATCCCCTATGTGGTCGGAGCGGTAAACACTTCCCGCAAAGTACACGTGCTGGTCATACATGGCGTAACCGCCCCCTCCTGCCACGTCGGCCGCCAGTAGCCCGTTGATGATGGGAGCCGCCGCCGGGCCCGGAGCAGCGTCATTGGCAACGAATGGATAGCCCCATGCCGGCGTGGCGTTCCATAGGTCCTCCAGGGTTGGGTTGTTATTCAGCGTCAACCCGTAGTCCAGCTCCTTGCCGCCGACCTTGGTCTTGTTGGCGTAGCGGATGTCGGTGTTATCAATGCTGAAGTGATCGCCTTGCGGGTCATAAGTGATCTGCATGAAGCTGCCAATGTGCGTGGCCCAGGCGCCGGCGAGGAAGAGCGAAACGTCCTGAGGGAATTCAAAGTTCCAGTTCTGCGTGGCGGGCTGCGGGACCTTGGTGCCGGTCATCGATGTTTCGAGAAAGACGCTCAAGGGAAGATTCTCAAGCAGGTTCAAGGATGCGCGGCGCGTGTCAGGCTCGGCGGTGATGCTCTTGTTCTCGGCACGGTCTGTGTACCCCAACAACTTGAACAGTCTGCCACCGTTATTCAACTCCGGCGCAGTGGTGTGGCAGCCGCTGCATGGCAAACCGGTCTGACGGGCGTAGCTGGGAAGCGCCATTGCACTGGGCATAACTCCCGCGGCGCAAGCTAACAACCCTGCCACACAAATTGCGATACGACGCCTCATGAACCCTCCTCATTCAAGCTGTGACTCGCGCTGGCACATTCAATTGCCAACATCTAAATGAGCTTTTGTGATCCGGCGCACCGGTCGGTTGCTCGATAGTGGATCATTGTGAGCGGGCTCACATGGATTCGGTTGTGATGGCAGTCACTGCACATCGAAGCGTGATGCGGCTAGTTAACTCAGACGCCTGGCAAACCGATCGACAAGAGACCCCTGGTCTGCTGAGTCGATTCTGTTTTGCCGAGGCTGTGCCCGCCTGCGAGGCGGCACTGCCTGATCAGGTGATCGACATGGCAGGTGTTGCTCAAGTCGAACTTCCCTAGCCCCCGGCCCCCGCATCTGGAGAGCCGCCAACGATGGATTGCCGGGACGGATCAGCTCACGGGATGGACGTGGAAGTGCTGCCATGTCTCGTTCTGCTGGTCAGCATCGACTCGGGTGCCGGGGGTGCAAGGGCGCTGCCGCGCGGCGCTCAGGCTGCGCGTGCGCGAAGCGGAGGCCGCCCGCGAGGGATCAATCGCGGGGCTTATAATGGTGGCGATGCAGACCAGTTAGCTTCCGCTGCGCACACGTCAGCTTTGATGAAGAACTCTCACCCCGGAGTTGGACAGGCAATCTGTGCCGCTGTCGTTGTCGCGCTCGCCGTCAGCGCGGCCATCCCTTTGCACGGAGATCCGCCGCTGGTCGCCGGCAACTTTGTCGACGTCACCGAACAATTGGGCATTCATTTCCGCCAGCAAGCGTCGCCCACGGCGAAGAAGTATCTGCTGGAGACCATGGGTTCAGGAGTTGCGCTGTTGGACTACGACAACGATGGCCGGCTCGACATTTTTTTGGCCAACGGCGCACCGATTACCGACCCCATGCCCAAGGGCGCGGTTCCGAAGAAAGAAGGACAAAAGTATTGGAACCGGTTGTACCACCAGAGAGCCGACGGCAGATTTGAAGATGTGACGGAAAAGGCTGGACTCAGCGGCTACGGCTATTCGACAGGAGTGGCGGTTGGGGACTACGACAACGACGGATTTGAAGACCTTTATGTAGCCGGATTTGGGCGTGGCACGCTCTACCACAACAATGGCGATGGGACTTTTACCGATGTTACCGATGCCGCAGGGGTTGCAGGCTCGGGATGGATGACCAGCGCTGCCTGGGTGGACTATGACAACGATGGTCGTCTCGATCTTGTCGTCGCGCGATATATGCAGTGGGACTTTGATGACATTTTCTGCGCCGATTCGAAAGGCGCCCGATCGTATTGCCATCCTGATCTGTTCAAGCCTCAATCGGTCTTGTTGTTTCATAACGAGGGTGGCGGAAAATTTACCGAAGTGTCTCACCGGGCGGGTATCGACAAGCCTGGCAAGGGCCTGGGCATTGCAATCGCCGATTATGATCGCGATGGCCGGATGGATATCGTGCTCGCGAACGATGCCATCCAGCAATTCCTGTTTCACAATCGGGGCGACGGAACGTTTGAGGAGGTTGGGTTGGCTTCCGGCGTGGGTTTCGATGGGGACGGCCACGCTTTTTCAGGAATGGGAGTTGACTTCAGCGACTACAACAACGACGGCTGGCCTGACATCTTCATTACGGATCTGGCCCACCAGCGATACAGTCTTTTGACAAACCTCAAAGACGGCACATTTGATTACTCCACATCGATCGTGGGGCTGGCGCCGATTACTCTGTTGCATTCGGGATGGGGCACGCGGTTCATGGATTTCGACAATGATGGGTGGAAGGATCTGTTCGTTGTCCAGTCGCATGTCATGGACACGATCGAAGAGACCGAACCGGGGCTGCGTTATCGAGAGTCTCCTGCTTTGCTGCGCAATGAGCAGGGCAAGAAGTTTGTTGACGTCTCGGCGGAGTCGGGCAGCGTATTCCAACAACAATGGGCGGCGCGCAGCATGGCGATCGGCGACATCAACAACGACGGAAAAATGGATGTCGTGGTGAGTTTGAATGACGGGCCCGCGAAGGTGTTGCTGAACGAGACGGAGACGGCGAATCACTGGATTACACTCAAGCTGGTGGGTGTGAAGAGCAATCGCGACGCCATCGGCACGCAGGTACGAGTGCTTACCGCTGCCGGAGAGCAGTTCGCAACGGTCACCACAACGGGCAGCTATCAATCGGCATCCGATAAGCGGCTGCATTTTGGCCTGGGGTGT